>Ga0256826_1002723_pt1 | contig 10718 bp, 14 predicted proteins | sample CV79metaG_FD_185975 | JGI IMG/M metagenome (GOLD analysis project Ga0256826, IMG submission 185975) | Hydrothermal vent microbial communities from East Pacific Rise, Pacific Ocean - CV79 | ecosystem: Environmental > Aquatic > Marine > Hydrothermal vents | place: Pacific Ocean: East Pacific Rise... | reverse complement strand
TATTTCTAAAGTTATGTGATTCATCTATAACTATAAGATCATAATTTTCCCAGTTAAGTGTACTAAGATTTATCTCTCCACTCATGCCTTTTGTTCTTGTAAGGTCAGTATGGTTTAAAACATCGTAGTTAAATCTATCGTCTGCTAAGATATTTCTTTTGTCATTGACTGTATAGATAGACCAGTTTTCTCTTAACTTTTTTGGTGCTAATACCAAAACTCTATCGTTTCTTAGTTCGTAGTACTTTATAACTGCTAGTGCTTCAAATGTTTTACCTAGACCTACACTATCAGCGATGATACAACCATTGTATTTTTCAAGCTTATCAATAGCACCAAGAACGCCATCTCTTTGAAAGTTATAAAGTTTATTCCAAACGAGTGTATCTTTAAAACCTGTTTTAGTTCGGATGATTTTCTCTTCATCAAGTTCACCGATGAACTCTTTAAATATGTTGTAAAGGGTAAGGAAGTATAAAAACTCTGGTGATTTATCTTCATAAATCTCTTCAATGCTACTAAGGAGATTTTCCTTGATGTCATGAACCATAACTTTATTATCCCAAATCTCATCAAAAGTAGACAAGAAACCTTTTGTAGTTTCACTATCTCTAACAAGTGTGTTCATATGGAAAGAATCCGTGTTTGTATACCCAAGTCCCACCGAAGAGAAGTTTGAGCTTCCTTGGATGGCTATAGTGTTATTAGCATTGTCAATATGATAAAGATTAAAAGGAATCACACCTTGAGTCTTAGCCTCTTTGATTTTTACTTTATCTCTTATCCAAGAAGCACACTCACGGGCAATAGGCACTTGCTGAAGAGAGTTCTTAAACTTAATCTCTTCACTTTCTCCGAAAATAGGATTATTAATATAGTTGTTTTGATAAATAGGTGCAGTAAAAAGAAGTCGTAGCTCTTTAATACGAGGAAGTTCCTTTTTTAGTTCGGCAAAGGCATAAATAGTAAAGTAAGCTGAGATAATAGAGAGTTTACTATTGTTTCTAATGTTCTGCTTTAAAACATCCCCAACTTTTCCATTTCTTTTATTGTCTATTAACATATGCCTGCTTCTTTTTAAATTTATGACTCTATTTTATCTAAACTAAACTATTGTTTAGTACGTTACTTTATGCATCTTTATTAAATTTGAATAGTTTCCATTATCAGCAGCTTTAAGTGCTGTTATATACTCATCTCTTTTAGGATTCTCCTTAGAAAGTAAGTCCTCTTGCCACTTAACAGGCATCGAACCGTTTTGTCTAAGATAGATATTGGCTAGCATTCTTGACCATCGACCATTCCCATTTTTAAATGGATGGATTTGCACTGCTCTATGATGAATACGAGTAGCTGTTTCAAATATATCATATGTTTTGTTCTTATCCCAATAGGCTATATCATCAGTCAACTCTTTCAGTGCAGTTGCTACTTGATAAGCTTTTATGCCGATAGAAAGTTCTACTTGTCTAAACTTACCAGCCCAGTCCCATACATTTCCAAACATCTCTACATGAAGTGAAGATAACCACTCGTAAGTAAATGGTGCTACTTTTTTAGATGGTGGTGATGATAAGTATTTTATTGTAGCAATCGCAATGTTATTTGCTTCTGCTACATAGACCTCTTTGAGGGAGTAAACCTTATCACTTGGTAGTTTGAGTCCTGATATATCATCAAGTGGTGTAGCATCGTCTATAGGCTGTGTAGAGTGTATCATTTTAAGCTACCCAAAGAGTATCTTGATAACTTCCACTTAGAAACTCTTTCTCGTAAGAAGCGATAATGCTATTTAAACTATCATCTTCCAAACCCTGCATCTCTAGTGCTGATGTACCTTGAACTATAGATGCTAAGAAGAGAGCCTTCTCATGTGCTCTATGCTTCTTTAAAACACTTAAAGAGACTTGTTCATTACCTGCAAAGTCCAAGCCTAAAAAGTTAGTTACATACTCTATCGTACTTAATTTAACATCTTCATTCTTCAAAAGTCTGTTTATTGTTCTAACGCCTACACCACTAAGCTTAGCAAGATTTTCTACAGTAATATTAAGCTGCTCTTTTCTATCGATAATATGGTTAATTAAGTCTTGGCGTTTCATAAGTATTCCTTCTTCACTATTATGCCATAAGTGGCATTAACTTACGAATATATACCAAAGTCCCTTATAATCCTCTAGGTCTCCCAATGTTGCCTTTACTCTTAGTGATAGTACCACGAGTAAACGCTCTATCTTTTTTATTATCAGATATTGATTCTATACTTTGCTCATCTTTAGATATATATGCAATTGCCTTATCCAGATTTTCTCGTTTCTCAGCATCTTTGTGCTCAAGCATACCTATGCCATTATTTGTATACTCTGTACGATGACAACTGTGATAGCTACCTTTTTCCTTAGTAATATCTTCTTTCCAATACTTACCTATTTGATCTGCTTTAAAAGCACTCTTCTGTACCTTCTGTCCATCAAACATAAAAAATGCATGGATATGTACTCCTTTATCTTTCGTATACTCTCTCTTACATACATAGCCTACATTATGTTCAAAAATGGATGGTTTAGACCGTCGGTTATTAAGTAGTCGATTCAAGTCTTTATTTGCTCGTTCTAATGTTATATCGTCACTATGTATATTTGTATAGGCTAAATCTACTCTAATTACATTTAGTTTTGAATATTGTTTTTGGAGTGCATTTATATATAGCTTGTTACTCTCTATTCTCTTATTTACTCTTGTCGTATTTGCCATCTGCACACCCTTTAATTAATTTATTCAATTAATAGTATGTATACAAATGATTTATATTTATAGTGCTCCATAGTAGCTATTGGACTATAGTCTTTTTGTTATATTATATTTAATAATATATATAATAGTCTATTCTATCTATTGCTCTTTGGGGAGCAATAGATAGACTCATATATTAAATAATAGTATTTAATAATATTAATAACCTAAAGTAAGTTAAAAAAATACTTTAGTATAACTAGGTATACCAAGTTTAGACTTACTGTCTTTTATGGGCTTTATATTTCTAACTATAGTATACGGAGTTAGGAAATTCAAAATAAAAATAAAAAAAGAGCAAGAGAAATAGCTATTAATGAAGCACTGGGTGATAATCATGCTATTTTACTCTTACCTCGAATGAATAATGTGGGTGATTTTCTTAGAGAAATAGATACAGTTAAGTTCGATGCAAATGGTAATTTTATATATACAACACATAAAGACTATTCATATGACAATTCAAAATTTAATGCTAAGTATAGAGCTAAAGAAGAAAAAGCTAGAAGAAACAAGCCACCTATTCAGCGAGATTTATTTTTTTAAACAAACTATATTAAATGATAGAAACTAAATCATGGAGAATACAATGATAAATTTTGAAGAACTAATCCCAAAAGGTATATTATTTTCGATTAAAGATATTGATACTATGGGAATCATAAAGAGTGATATGTTACGAAAGCTGATATACAATCGTGCTATTACAGTAGTAAAACAAGGTGCAAAAAACTTTATAGCGAGAAGTACTTTAATAGAATACTTAGAAGCTAATGTAATACCGTCTGTTAATTAAAAAATAAAAATACCTACACCACTTAACAATACTTTAAATCCCTCCCCCATATAACACACTGAATGTAGCGATAGCTCAAAGTACTCTCTATCATAGCTTAGTAGGCTATGTTAGGGAGAGTGTTATAAATAAATTATTCTAAAATATCATTTTTACTTTTAAAAAACTCACAGATATCAACTTCTAAAATATAAGCAATCTGATAAAGGTGCTTCATATTGAAATGTTGTTTCTTCAAGTATAGTTCACTTTGAGAAACAAGACCAACTGATTTATGCCCCATAGATTGAGAAAGTTCTAGCTGAGTAAGTCCTTTCTCTTTTCTAATTATTTTAACATTTATACCAATTAATTTATAAAAATCATCTATTTGATTTTCAGATATGTCTTCAACTGTTTTCAATTCAAACCTAGTAATAGCTATGTTTAAATTTTATTACGATAAGCTTCTTTTATCAACTAGTAATTACTAGTTAAATTATTTTAGGGGTATAAATGAAGAGATTGTTTTTTACTGTAATTATATTTATTTTTAGTTTGAATCTGTATGCAATCGAGAGTGGTACATACAGGTGTATATCTGCGATGGGTTTACCATACAAGATAGTTTTAAAAGATAGTGGGAGAGCAATAGTTGATGGTAAAAGAGGTAATTGGGAAAATTATGGAAATGAAGCCTTGGTTATTAGAGAAGATTGGATTTTAGAAGACAGAGGAAATGGTAAATTTATTTTTACTCCTACTCAATATGCTAATAAATGTACAAAGCTTACAAAGCAAGGTATTGTTAAAGAAAAAAGAGAAAAAGAGCAGAGAATAGCTAAAAAGCAAAAAGCGAAAGAGTTAGCTTTGGCTAAAAAGAAAAGAGAAGAAAAAGTAGCCTTTGATAAAGAGAAAAAAAGAAAAACACAGGATGCAAGCAAAAAATTAGCGATAGCAAAAAAATTCGGTTTTACATCAAAAGATGTATTTATTGATACTGATACAAAATTAGCATGGCAGAATGAAGCTACAACAAGTGTTGAAAAACAGTGGCTTACTGATGCTAGTTTTAATGCTGGAAATAATATGGATACGAGTGGGGATACGGCTGCTTCTTACTGTACATCTTTAAAGTTAGCTGGCAAAATAGGCTGGAGATTACCTACGAAAAGTGAGCTTAAAGGATTATATGTAAAAAGAAATAAGTTATTAAATGTTGTTAGATACGGTAAATACTGGTCTTCTAGTACAAGTGAACGTAATAAAAACCTTGCTTGGTGCCGAGACGATTACGAGAGTTCAAGCACTAAATATGTAAAACATTATGTGAGGTGTGTTAAAGATATTCAGTAATTAGATTCTAATCTTAACACACATCCACTTTTTAACTGTAATACAAAAACTAGTGAGTAGCCTATCGATTACAGAATAAAGAGGAAGTGGGGTATGCACCCCTAGGGTGAAGGTTTTTACAGCATAAAAGAGATAGCATCTCTAGCACTACCAGTACAAAGTCCACCATCTACAAGATTGTCTTTTTCATCAGAGGAGCAAATATTGACAATATAGCCACTATCAGCAGACTCAAATACTTCATAGAAAAAACCATTATGTTTAAACTCAACGCTCTCTTCATTTTTAAGTACTCTTGATAAAGTATTAATCCTATTCTTTTGAAGAGTCGTCATGTTCATTCTTTGTGATAGTAGCAAATGGTGTAGGCTTAAATGATAAGTCTCTTTCAATAGCCAAACCAAGGGGTGTACGAAGAGATTCTAACTCTTCAAGGGTAAAGTAGCCTAATTCACTCTCTAACCCCTGTACATAACCGTAACAAGTATTTGTATCATTCTTTGAGAACTCTATAATATACCAAGTCCAATTACTGTTAGGTGTAAAGAGTTTAACATGGCAGGTAGGATTTAAAGAGTCTTCAGTTTCATAAAGGTCTGGGATATTTGAGAGAAGTGTCAGAGGGATTAACTTACTCATAATTAAGCAGCCTGCTGTTCTGTTACTGGCTTATACCACATTTTAGTAGTACCATCCCATCTAAACCCACAAGCTTTAATACTATCTTTCTTTGAAAATATATCATCGCCAATTACCACTAGGTTTTGTCCTTGTTCAAGTATACTCAGACCTATGTTGTAAAGACTAGAATAATCTTGTGGTGCATTATTTTGCATCTGTTGATTTGTTGGTGCTTGATTGTTCTGTGTCTGGCTATAGTTTTGTTGTGGTTGTTGCTGTAACTGTGCAGGTTGTTGATAGTTTTGCTGTTGGTTTTGGCTTGTTGTTGGTGTCTTAGAGTATAAGTTATTGCCAAATTGTCCACCCAGTGATCTAAGTGAGCGTTTAAGAGAGTCACTAACTGCACTTTTACTAGCATTATCTATTGCATCACCTAACATACGAGCAGTACCTGTACCTACACCTGTATCTTCTCTCTCTATGAAGTTTCTTTGAGCATCATAGATTTTGACCTTCACGATAGCACTAAAAGTTATTACATGATTAGCATTTTGGTTAGTCTCTCTTGCAACTTCTTCTAGTCTTGTAATAGTGTAGTCCCACATATAGTTGAATATTGTATTGGCTACATTTATGATGTCATAAGTCTCAAGATATTTAAAACTCATTCCTGCTTTATCGATTGTCTTTACACGACTCTCTTCTAAGTTGTAAGAGAGAGCCTTTACTTGGTTTTCTGAAAACATAATTTATCTCCTTTATGCTGCTTCTTGTGAGTCTACTAGAGCTAATAACTCAGTAGCTTGATTATTTGAACTGTTTCTACGAGAGTTCACTTTGATTTTTGCTGGTACTTCTTCACTTACTACACCAACCTCTACAAACTTATCAATACTATCCATCCCCTCTACTGTCATCATTGCATCTTTAACACTCTGCTCATCTACAACTACTGTGTAAAACCCTAGTTTAATAAGTGCTTCTGCATCTATAACTTTGAAAGTCTCTTTTAACTTAGTCTTTTTAGGTGTTATAGTTATACTAGAGATTGAAGTACCATCTAAACGGTCTATCCCATACTCTGCTAGAACTGATGCAGTAGCTTCAAGTGCTGTAGCTTTTGCACTTGTTAGATTTTTCTTTAGAGTTTGTAACTCTTTAATATCATCTGCAATGTATGCAATTTTATTGTCTAACTCTTTCATGCTAAGACCGATATAATCAGCCTTGGCATGGTATGGTTTATTTGATTCTAGTACTTGTCTTACATAGTTTTTAAACCACTCTTGCTTATCTTCTTTTATATTCTCTATCTCTGTCTGTAAGCGATAATTAGTCATTTTCATAGTTCTGTGCCTCCTATGCTGCTAAAGCCATCTCAGGCTCTTTAATTGAAGCTATACGCTCTGCTATGTCCCATAGTCCTTGGTTGACTTCTACATCCTTACTTATAGACTTAATCTCTTTACTTGTGAACTTACGACCAGTGATGTTATTTACACCAGATATATTGCCACGAAGTAAGTTTTCTTGTATGACATTGAGTGTTGTGTAGAGATCATCTTTGGTGTCTTCATCTCTGTGTGGAACTAGAATATCTTTGTAGTCTACCTGTAAGTGTTTATCAAATCTTAGAGAAAGACTACTACGAGCAAATGACTCTTGTTCTAGTTGTGTTAACTCTATGGATTCAAGCATCTCAATCTTCTGCATTAGCTTTGGTTTAATGGCTGTAATGCTTGTAACGGCACGAGCTACATCGTTTTCTCTCTCGCCAAGGTGTTTGATTTTATAAGACTCAAATACACTGTCAGCGATTACAAGTCCATTAGCACAAACAAATCTATATATTCCTGCACTTATGGAAAAGCTTTTACTTCTGTCATGGCTATTAAACAATAGTAACTCTACTGCATTCTCTTGTGGATGTAGTAGGTCATCGAAGTGACGGAATTTAACTAAGTGTTGTTGGTAACCCTCTTTATCTTCATCTCTTACATTTGCTTCTGATACTGACACGGGGTACCAATTATTGGCTTTGATTTCGTTAATAACATCTATGGTTGGGATGAAGTGGTATTTATCACTTACATCGTAGTGTGGCTCTTCTGTAAAGAGTGCTGGGGCTTGTTGTTTTAGTTGTTGGTTGGTTAGGGGTAGTTTTGACATGGTATTTCCTTTGTATGTTTATAGTAGGTTAAAAGTCTAGGACTTATGGACTAATCTTTATCAAGTGTTTCTTTGATAACAGTACCAACTGCGATTGTAAGTGTGAGGATTTGAGGTAGTGATAGCATTTATACTCCTTCTTGTAGTAGTGTAAATTCTTTAGGTTTAGTAAAAAACTCAACTTCTTCTAATTTTCTTAGCATGGTTTTTCCTTGTGGATAAGATGGAAGATGATTCAACCATAGGACAACCTCCATAGAGGCTGTCCTATCTATCTTAATGATATATGGATGAAAATATTTGGAAGTTTATTTGTTTTGATAATAGAACAAATATTGCCTAGTTATAAAAAGGAAAGGTATAACTAAAAACAAGACAATTTACTTATTTAAGAAAGTAATTATTTTTACCTCTTCCAGTTCTTTGTTTTTGTCATTTTAGGCTAATTAGTAAACTTTAGTGCTTATAAAATTAAAGATAGAAAGGTGTGTATAGTACTGTACTAAAGGCTTTAATGTGATAAAATTATAGAAACTTATTAGCAACTCTTTAGCAATTCTAATTTAAAAAGAGATTATATGATGTTGATTAAAATCTTTAAGTTGCTGTATAATTTCTATATAATTTTACGGTATTCACTCATTTTACATTAGTATAAATTATAATATACTGTACCGTTGTTGTTAAATGTTTTTTCATTTTCAAATGCTTCTTTTGTAGTGCTAAAACCTCTTAAACCTGCAATAAGAGCTCTATTACTTTTATATATATCTTCTCCAAAAAGTATTGAAAAGTATTTTATTAGATTTTTGCGGTCAACTCTGTTTTTATTAAAATCAAGAATAAGTTTTTTATATAACTTTTCTGCTATTATCTCTAGTCTTTTGAAAAAAACGATATCCTTGTTTTTTATAGATACTTCAAATACCTTTAGTATATCAGCATCACCATCCATAATATCTATATTTTTATTACTGTCATAATAGTTTAAACTAGACATGTGATTGAGTCTAGTTAGATCTATATTTCTGAGTAGATTTGCAAAGTTAGTGAGGTCATTTTCTATCAAATTAACAATCTGATAATAATTAACACTTATATTTTTTTCTCCACAAAAATTGTCTAAATTTGACTCAACCTCTATAACTAAGCTTAATACATCTTTAGCTATAAGTGGGATATATTTACTTGTTGAAGTAATCAGTGTATTCGCTACAGTAGTAATCACTTTAGTATTTAACTTGTAATCATCTTTATGTATCAATCTTTTTGTGAGCTCTTGAGCCGGAGCATCTAAAATAGTAGGTGTAAGTATATTATGAAAGTGGTTGATTACCTTTTCATCCAATTTATTAGAAAGTGATTTTTTATCTAGGTTGTCATCATCTATTTTCGTACAATAATCATGATTAAAAAGAGGCATAATTATCTCTTCGTAAAATAGCTTCATACAAGTATCATTTTCAGAGTGAAGTACCAATACAAATGGTAGTTTTTGCAATGTATTAAAACTATTGGCTAGCCATATAAAAACATCCATTGCTTGTATAGGGCTATTTTTTACCATTGATAATATAAATGGCAGTATAAACGAATTATTATTATCCTTTAATAAAGGTTGAATCATATATTCAGTTGTGATGTAAGCATTTTTATAGAGTAAGCCGTTATTTACAAAAAAAGCTAGTTTTGTAGAAGGTCTAAATAGCTCTTTTTGAACTGTTGGAAGTTCGTTGATTTGAATATAAGATATCTGTTTATTATATTGAAGTTGATTAGTCGATAAGTCTACTATCTCTTTATATAGTTGTTCTTGATTGAGTATAGGTTGCTGCTGGATTTCAGGTTGATATAGTGACACTTGTTGATTAGTGCTTTCAATAATATTAATCCCTCCAAAGATTTGTTCTGAAAAATTATTCTGAGAATAAGCAGCATAATCATTATATCTTTGCTTTTCTGATAATGCTTTAGTCAACCCTATTGTTGCAACAGTTTTTTTTCTAAATAATTCGTTTATGTTGTTAACAATCTCAATAACATATTGAAAATGGCTACTAAGCACATTACTAAGTTTAGTAGCAGTGGTAGCAGTATATTCTTTATCTAACAGTTTAAAGGTGTAGCATACATTGCCCTTAATATCTAGCCATAAATAAACAGATTCGTTATTCAGTTCAAATATTTTTACCTTACCAGTAAGAAAAATATGATAAGTATTTTCATTGCCGTAAGTACTTTTTACTTTACTTATAAAATCATCATATGTATTCATATTTTGTGTTATGTCGTTTTCATGGGTATCAATTGCAATTCCACTGATAGTTAGTGCCATATTACACCTTCATTGTGAATCTTTTTTTCTTTTTTTCTCTTAATGTCAATAAAATTTTCATTTCCTTGCATATTTTTCCTTTCTTAGTATTTTAAAATTAATTTTTATCAATGTCCTTTTATATATGTCTTTTCATCATAGATAACGATCAAACTCCTTTTTATTCAAATTTACTATATCGCTCTAATTTGTAATCCTTTTATTTAAGTTAGAAAATTATAGCTTTATGATTTTTTAGTCGTTGTAAAAAAGTGAAGAGGAAATTTGCAATTTAAATGTAATAGTAAATGATATGATTTTAAAGTGAATTTAATAACTGTAATGAATATATTTTTAAATAATAAGAAAAATACTAGAGTTTGGAAATGATCTAAAGTCTTAGATTATTACTTTATATAGTTAGAATAAATACTGAGTACTTTTGCAACAGTTATCAAAATTTAGCAGATTTAAAGTGAATTGTAGTAAAACTTTGTAGTAAAATTTTATTAACTTTATTATTAAAGCCCAATAAATAGGGCTACAAAAGGAATGAACTAACCAATCCAATAAGTCCACCAAAAACACCACCCCATACAACTAGCCAGTCTAGATGCTCTTTTATGAGTGTTTGAACCATCTCTTTTACTAGTTGAGGTGTTAACTCATTTAGGCGAGTATCTATTACTG
>Ga0256826_1002722_pt1 | contig 10720 bp, 9 predicted proteins | sample CV79metaG_FD_185975 | JGI IMG/M metagenome (GOLD analysis project Ga0256826, IMG submission 185975) | Hydrothermal vent microbial communities from East Pacific Rise, Pacific Ocean - CV79 | ecosystem: Environmental > Aquatic > Marine > Hydrothermal vents | place: Pacific Ocean: East Pacific Rise... | reverse complement strand
GTAATCAGTTGAACCAAAGTTATTAACACTTTGAATACCAACAGTAGCACTTAAACCATCTACTTCTAAAAGACCAGCAGAAACACTAAGGTGAGTACGAGCAGTAAAAGCTTTACCTGCATCAACACCATTATCTACATCAGCATATTCGAAACGAGGACGAATTTCACCTTTGAATTTTACATCACTAAAAATATTTACTCCATTTTCAGAAGCACTAACAGTATTAAATGAACCTATAATTGCACTTAGGGCAACAGCAGACATTACGATTTTTTTCATTTTTTTTCCTTGTGTGTGTTTGAGATACATAGTATCTCTGTAAAACTTAATATTTTAAGCTCTACAGAGAGGCTATGCCTCTTCTGCGAAAGGAGTAAGAGGTTCACCTCTATCTTCTTCTATTTTTGCTCTAGCTTCTGCCATTTTCATACGGACATCATCCATAACATGAGGTAAAACATCTTCATCTTTTAACCATCTTACTTCATCAACATGACCACCATAATCAGCACCAAGCTCTTCTACTTTTTTTTCTAACTCTTCTATATTTAAACAGTGAACGATGCGACCATCAACTGTATCTTTGAGTTCTATATACCAATTTTCAGTCTCATCAACTCTAATAGTAGCTTCAAATACAACAGACATTTTTACTTTTCTCTCTCTTTAGAAGCATCAAACTCTTTAGCAAAAGCAACCATATCTTCTCTTTTTTTCATATCTCCATTGTAAACAACTTTATCAACATCAACATCAGTCTCTCTTAAAACTTTTGGAACTGCATCACGGTTATTAATTACTTCCATATGTTCGTCTAGTTCATCCTCACTATAAGCCATTTGCATATCAGCAGCTATAACATGAGGAATAGCTTCAACTACTCTTAGTTTTTCCAACTCTTCACCTACGCCTTCACCCTCTATAGTAATAATAACACGACCTTTTTCATCGTGCATGTGGTAATCACATACTTCACAGTTTTTTAAGTCTTGAACAACTTGGTCTAAATGTTTGGGTATTGTTTGAACAACGATACTAGATATATTCATATTTATTTCCTTTAGTTTATTGGTAGATAACTTTTCTTATTCTTTCTTTTGAGTCGTTTCTCATTGTATCATAGAGTTTTTGATGTTTTAATTTTGTCTCATGATTTATAGGTGTTCTTAATGATTTATACTCTACTAAAGTGTCATTTTTATACACTCCAGATATAATAGCTTCTACCCAGTAAAATCCACTATCTTTTCGGATGTTTTTTACAACACCTCTCCACTGTTTTTTTTCTTGTAATGTTTTCCAAAGGTCTGCAAAAACAACAGATGGCATATCTGGATGTCTTACAATATTATGAGACTTACCTATAAGCTCTTCCTCTTCATAACCACTAATCTCACAAAAAGTTTCATTTGCATAAGTAATAAGACCATTAAGGTCTGTTCGAGAGATAATTAATTCCTCCTGCGGAACTTCTGTTTCTATTAAAAATTCACTTTCATTATATTCCATAATTTACTCCTATTTTATCTCATAGAGATTTATAACTTTATCATCTGATGCAACAAAAAATTTATTTTCAGATATAAAGAGTATTTTTATAGGTATCATTTTATTTTCTCCATAAATACCAATAATACTTTTTGTAGCTGAGTTAAAAACAGTTACATTATTGTTTTCATCACTTGAGTAAGCAACAAGCTTTCCACTTTGTGAGATACCCACACTATAAATCAAAAATTTTGAAGTTTTATAGTATGAGTTATTTGATTTCATATCATACACAACAGCTCTTCTATCTTGCCCAGCAGTAGCAAGAATACCATTTTTATAATCAACTTGAAAAACATTATCTAAGTTTTGTCCAGACAATGTTTTAAGTAGAGTACCTTTATTTGTATCGTAAATATGTAACTCTCCACTCTCATCAGCAATTATAACTTCTTGTTTATTATCACTCAGTACAAAGTTAGAAAATTTTGATTGTGAAGCTTGTGTACTCCAGTTATATTTTTGAGTTTTAATATTGTAAGAGATAATATCATTACTTAAAAGTGCTAAAAGAATAGTCTCTTCATTAATAAACTTTGCTTTTGCAATATAAAGTTTTTTTGAAGGGTCTAAAATAGTTGTCTGTTTTCCATCTTGATAAATATCTATCTTTCTAAAACCATGTTCAGCTTGAGCTAATAAGAGAACTCTGTTTTTTAACACATCAACCGAGTAGATCTTTGCTTCTATCTCATCACCCATAAAGTCTTTTATTTTACCTACGGTGATTTTATTGATAATTGTTTTTGTTTTAAAATCTATAATATCTACACTACTTGCTGATGTTGCACAGTAAAGTTTTCCTTCTTGAAATACTAAGTCTGTTACTGCTCCATCTACATTATATTTAGCTATTGGTTTCTCTATAGCTGATGCAAATAAAAAACTGCTTACAAATAAAGATAAAAAAAATATTTTCATTTAACTAACTCCTATGGCATATGATGGACATCTACTGATGCAAAAACCGCATGATGTACATTTTTCTTGGTCTATTGTTGGCATAAACATTGCTTTAAACTCTATAGCATCTTCTAAACAAGGGTCTTTACATGAAAAACACATAACTCCATCCCAACTCATACAACTTGTTTGATCTATCTCAATAGTTGCATCAATAACACTTTTATTTTCAACAGTTAAAACATTTGGTGTACAAGCAACAGCACAATCATCACAATAAGTACAACCACTCTTTGAAAAATCAAGTCGTGGTGTTTTATCTTCACTTATAATAATAATTTGCTCTTGACATGAAGTGGCACAAAAACCTTCACAGTTTTGACACTCAATATCAAAAGCATTTATATCTTCAAAGTAGGGTGGTCTTACTATTACTTCTTCTACTTTTTTCTCTTGCAGACTCTCTTTCACGGAGGAAGAGAGAAAGCTAAAAAGCTCTCTTCTTTCCATTGTTAGTAACCAGATTTAGAAGTATCGATACCTTCCATCATTCTTGCCCCAGTCCAACGAGACTTATCAGCCCCATCTTTATCAAGGTAAGCTGGTTCAAAAGTATTTGGTACTGCTAGAACACCAGTATCTTGTGGAGCATGACACTGTGTACAGTTATAGCGACCACCATAAAGTTTTCCACCTTTTGTTTTCTTGATAGAAACATTTTTAAGCTTTTCACTTGATGTGTTTTTGATAACATGACCATCTTTCTCTACTTTACCATCAGCAGCAATTGTTGTTACTGGTCTAAAATCTGTAAAGTGAGAAGTTGGAATAGGTGTTGCACCCATTGCACTTGCCATATCTGGCATATGACAACTTAGACATTGATTGTCACCAATTTTAATTGGAATAAGACCTGTAACATCGTGAGGAATCATTGGTGGTGCATCTTGAAATGCACGCTTGATTTTATGACCACTACCAGCATAAGTATCAGAATATTTAGTACCATGTGGTGTTAAATCTTCATTTTTTAGTGTTGATTTTCTTAAACTAAGTGATTCTTCACTAATTGTTGGTTTAACAACTTCAGATTTTGCTGGTGTAGCACTATCGTTACATCCAACAAAAAGTAGTGTAGCAGCAACTAAACCAAGTGTTATTTTGTTTATTACTTTCATATTACTCTCCCATTTTTTTATTCTGTGCCATGCTTCTTATTGAAAAGTTAAGAGCATCATCATCGCACACTTCTATACATCTTGCACAGTTTGTACATTCACCAGAGAGAACAGGTAAAGACTCTTTACCTATCATATGTAAAACATGATTCTCTGGACAAACTACCTTACACTTCATACATAAAGTACAGTTCTCTTCAAGGTGTTTTACTCGAATTAAACTAAATTTACCTAAGATGGAGTAAAATCCACCTAATGGACATATATGCCCACACCACCCATTTTTTAAAACAAATAGGTCAAAAAGAAAAATGATAAGTACTGCTGCCCAACCAAATCCTATACCAAAAACAATCCCTCTATGAACCATAGATATAGGGCTAATAAATTCAAAAGCCGTTACACCCATAATAGCAGAGATAATGAGACTAAGTGCTAAGACCCAGTATCGTATATTTCTTGATGCTGGTTGCTTGATGCCCGTAACTTTATTCATACCAGTTACTTCTCTCAAGTAGTTAGCTGCATCAGTTACCATATTAATAGGACAGACCCATGAACAAAAAGCACGGCCACCTATAACAAAGTAAAAGAGAGTAGCTACTGCTACACCTACTAGTAAGTTTGTTGCCATAATAGCACCAGCTGCAAGCATTTGTAATGCTGCATAAGGATCACTCATTGGAATAGTATTCATTATAAGTGATGAACTCAAATTTCCTTGAAGCATTTTCCAGCCCCAAGCATTTGCACCAAAGTATAAGATTAACAGACCAATTTGTGTAAACCTTCTAAAAAAGAGGTATCGATAATTATTCCATAGAGTTTTCATTAGTATAAATCCTCTAAAAGGTTTCCGTTAAGTTTATCTTCTGCACTCTCTTTACTAATCTCTGTGACAGTTTTGATTTCTTTAGCATTTACTAAACGCTTTTCGTCCTCTTTATCCCATCCTTTGATGTAGTAATCACCCGCTTTACCTTGTGCTACTTCACGAGGAAGTATATGTATAGCAGGTTTTTCAGTTACACACGCTCTCTCACACATACCACAACCTGTACACGCATCAGCATGGACAATAGGTTTCATAAAGGCATGTTTACCAGTTCTTTCATTTTTTTGATACTGAATAGTTATCGCTTCACCTAAAATAGGACAAGCTCTATAACAAGCATCACATTGTATTCCCCAAAAAGCAATACAACTCTCCTCATCAACAACAGCCAATCCCATATCTGCACTATTTATATCCAAAACTCCATCAGTGCTTACACTTGAAGTATCAAGTGCTCCAGTAGGACATACTGGAACACAAGGAATATCAGGACACATATAACAAGGCACTTCTCTAGGAGTAAAGTAAGGAGTTCCTAGAGGTTTGTGATCGCCTGGTTTAGCCAACACTAAAGTATCATAAGGACACGCTTCGACACAGAGTCCACATTTGATACAAGTTTTCAAAAAGTCACTCTCTTTTAAGGCACCAGGTGGACGGAGCAGAAGTTGTGAAGCCGTAACTTCATCAACAAATGCACTCCATATAAATCCACCCATAGCTGCAATTCCTGCACCTCTCGCCATATTAAGAATAAACTTTCGTCTATCTGTTAATGCTGGTTTTTTCTTTTTATTAGGTATATTTTCGCTCAAAACGAACTTTCCCTTCCTTTTTTTATAACTTTATTTTAAAACTATGCTTTATAAATTTTTACAGCACATTTTTTATAATCTGTCTGTTTTGACTGAGGACAAGTCGCATCAAGACAAACTTTATTTATAAATACTTTCTCATCGAACCATGGAACAAAAACAAGTCCTCTTGGAGGTCTATTTCTACCACGAGTTTCAACATGAGCTTTTACTCTACCACGACGAGATTCAACCCAACAAAGATCACCTTGTTTTAAGTTTTTTTCTTCAGCAGTTTTAGGGTTCATATAACATAATGCTTCTGGTACTGCACGGAAAAGTTCAGGTACACGCATAGTCATAGTTCCAGAGTGCCAATGTTCAAGTACACGACCTGTACATAACCAAGTATCATACTCTTTATTTGGCATTTCTGGTGGATCCATATATGGACGAGCAAAGATTTTTGCTTTGTCAGTTAATGGTTTTTTCTTCTTATCAGTAATACCTAAAAGGTTACCTTGAGTAAGAGATTTAGCTAACTTACCATAGAATGCGTGAGTTGAACCATTTCCTGATTTTGCAACAGCTTTTGCAGCATACGGATCGTATTTAATATTAAATCTCCATGCAGTCTCTTTACCATCAACAACTGGCCATTTAAGTCCACGAACTTTATGATATGTAGTAAATGGAGCTAAATCGTGACCATGACCACGACCAAATGAAGCATACTCTTCCCATAGGTACTCATGAACCATAAATCCACAACCTGTAACAACTTTACCGTCACCACCAATTACATTTCTGCTATCACCACTACAGTCAGAGTTATCATAACCTTTTTGTGGGAAAGAATTCATATCAATTTTGTATGATTTTGCTTCTTCATTTGCATAAAGAATTTCATACATAGTTGTGTCATCAGTGTAACCCATAGCATGAGCTGCTTCACGAACATCTGCAAGTTTTTTACCATTTCTAAGAGTATAAGCACCCCATACATCTTTAACAGTAAAACGCTTAGAAAGCTCCATCCATTGCCATGTATCACTCATTGCATGACCTACTGGTAAAACTTGTTGTCTCCAGTGTTGTGAACGACGCTCAGCATTACCGTAAGCACCCCATTTCTCATAAATCATCGCAGATGGAAGAACAAGGTCAGAAACCATTGCTGAAATACCAGGATAACCATCAGAAGTTACAATGAAGTTATCCATCTCTCTTGCTGCTTTAATCCAGTGTTTTGCTGATGCAGAATCTTGGTAAGCATTACAAACATTTACCCATGCAAATTTTACAAGACCATCTTCAATATCACGGTGGATTTTCATGATGTGTTGGTTACCAACAGGATTCAGAGTTCCCTCAGGAATTTTCCATCTATTTTCAACTTTCTTTCTGTGGTGTGGGTTTTTAACCATCATATCTGCAGGCAGACGGTGACAGAATGTACCAACTTCACGAGCAGTACCACAAGCTGATGGTTGACCAGTAAGTGAGAATGCACCAGAACCTGGAAGTGCTTGTTTATTTAACATAAAGTGAACATTGTAAGAAAGAGTATTTACCCATGTTCCACGCGTATGTTGATTCATACCCATAGTCCAGAAAGAAACAACTTTTCTTCCTTTTTCAATGTATAAATCAGCTAAAGTTTGAAGCTTTTTCTTGAAAGATTCAATTGATTCATCTGGATCACCTTTAGAGATTTTAGCTACATAATCAAGTGTGTATGGTTCTAGGAATTTTTTGTACTCTTCAAAAGAGATCTCCCAGTGTTTTAAACCAGCTGGTTTATTTACCATAACTTGACCTTCTTTATAACCATAAGGCTCTAAGGCAGGTGCTTCTTTAGCTGAAACAACATGTTCCATCTCTTGGTTGATAGTTTGCATCTCTTTAGCAGAGTACTTACCAGCAGAACCATCAGGTCTTACAGGAGTAACTGATTTTTCACCAGCTCTTCTTAAACCATAACCCATATTTACTGGTGATGCAGCAAAGATGATGTTTTTCTTTAAGAAGTCCCAATCAATAGCATCAGGATTATTGTAAACGATTTCACGAGCGATGTAGTTCCACATAGCAAGGTCAGTGTTTGGTGAGAAGATAATCTCAATATCAGCTAAATCTGAAGTTCTATGTCTGTAAGTTGACATATTAATAACTTTTACTCTTTCTGGATCAGAAAGTTTTCTATCTGTTACACGAGACCAAAGGATCGGGTGCATTTCTGCCATGTTTGAACCCCAAGATACAACTGTATCAGTAAGTTCGATATCATCATAACAACCAGATGGCTCATCAATACCAAAAGTTTGGTAGAAACCAACAACAGCTGATGCCATACAGTGACGAGCATTAGGATCGATTGCGTTTGAACGGAATCCACCTTTCATCATTTTTTGAGCTGCATAACCTTCCATAATAGTGTATTGACCAGAAGCAAATACTGCTACACCCTCTGGACCACTTGCTTTAAGTGCTTTACGGATGTTAAGTTCCATCTCATCAAAAGCTCTTTCCCATGTTACTGGAGCAAATTTCCCTTGTTTATCAAACTCACCATTGTTATTCATACGAAGTAAAGGTTGAGTTAATCTATCTGCACCATACATAATCTTAGCATTAAAGTAACCTTTAATACAGTTAAGACCACGATTTACCGGAGCTGCAGGATCCCCTTTTACAGCAACGATTTTCCCATTTTTTGTAGCCATCATAATACCACAACCAGTACCACAGAAACGACAAGCTGCCTTGTCCCATCTCCAGCCACTCTCAGCTGCATTTGCACTAGCTTCCAGCTCTGCTGGTACATTCATACCAATAGCTGCTGCCGCTGATGCTGCCGCTGAACTTTTCAGAAATTCTCTTCTAGAAAGTGACATATTTTCTCCTTGATTTAAAAACTTTGTTAAAGTGTCCATTAACGAGTTCAATCATATCATCTTTAACTTTCCTTAAGTATGATTTATATCAATTTTTTATAAATATTATTAAGTTTGTTTCTATTTGCTACTTATCGCTACTTACTTAGTCTTAAGAGAAAATGACTATAATTAAAAAATATATAAACTTTTTAGGATGAAATAGTGAGCGTACAACCTTTTACACATCTACATTTACATACAGAGTATTCACTTCTTGATGGAGCAAATAAACTTACAAACCTTGTGACACAAGTCAAAGAGTTAGGGATGACTTCAGTTGCTATGACTGACCATGGAAATATGTTTGGTGCTATAGACTTTTATAAACAGATGAAGTCTGCTGGTATTAAACCACTAATAGGTATGGAAGGTTATATACACAATGGTGAAACCTTAGATGATAAAAGTACAAAACAGCGTTTCCATATATGTCTTTTTGCTAAAAATAAAGTAGGTTATCAAAACCTTATGTATCTCTCCTCACAAGCCTTTATAAATGGTTTTTATTACTTTCCTCGCATCAACAAAAAAGAGTTAAGAGCGCATAGTGAAGGCATCATCTGTACAAGTGCTTGTTTGCAAGGTGAAGTGAACTGGCATTTAAACTTGCAAAATGAAAGAAATGTTAGAAATGGTGCTTTAGGCTATGAGGGGGCTATAGAAGTTGCACGGGAGTATAAGGAGATATTTGGTGATGATTTTTATCTTGAACTTATGCGTCATGGAATTGGTGATCAACTCTATATAGATGAGCAAGTTTTAAAAATAAGTCAAGAGCTAGATATAAAGATAATAGCGACAAATGACACGCATTATACTTATCCTAATGATGCACAGTACCATGAAGCTTTTATGTGTATAGGAATGAATAAACTCTATGATGATCCAAATCGTATGCGTCACTCAGTACATGAGTTTTATTTAAAATCACCTGAGCAGATGGCAAGAATTTTCGCGGACATTCCAGAGGCAATAGCAAATACTCAAGAGATAGTAGATAAATGTGAAGAGTTTGTCCCCATAGTAAAAACACCAACGCCTCCAAACTTTAAGTTTACAAGAGAGTATGCTCAAAAAGAGGGTTTAGATATAGACAATGAAGATGATGCACCCTTAGCTGATGATGCAAGTGAAGAAGATAAGAAAAAACATATGCTTGGGGCTGATAAGAATGATGCAGAGTACTTTATATATAAGTGTCGTGAGGGTTTAGAGAGACGACTTAAAATCGTGCCATCTGAGAGACATCAAGAGTATAAAGATAGACTAGAGTTTGAAATGGACATCATCAACTCTATGAAATTTCCGGGTTATATGATGATTGTTTGGGATTTTGTTGTTGAAGCAAAACGCATGGGTATAGCTGTTGGTCCAGGTCGGGGTTCTGCTGCTGGGAGTTTAGTTGCTTACTCTTTAGATATAACAGATATTGACCCTATGAAGTATGATCTACTTTTTGAGCGTTTTTTAAATCCTGAGCGTGTAAGTATGCCCGATATAGATATGGACTTTATGCAGGCTCGTCGTGGTGAAGTTATAGAGTATGTAGTTCAAAAGTATGGTCGTAACCAAGTAGCTCAAATCATTACTTTTGGTTCACTTCTTGCAAAAGGGGTTATTCGTGATGTTGCTCGTGTTTTAGATATGCCTCTAAGCCAAGCTGATAAAATGGCAAAACTTATTCCCGATGAACTTGGTATCACCCTTAATGGTAAGATGAAAGGTGGAGAGTTTAAAGAGGGGGCGTTTCAAAAAGAGCCAAAGATTAATGAACTTATAGAGTCTGATGCAAATGCGAAGAGAGTTTGGGAGTTTGCTAAAAAGCTAGAGGGACTGAAAAGAAACTCAGGTATTCATGCTGCTGGTGTAGTTATATCTAATGAAGAGTTATGGAAAAAAACACCTATCTATAAGCCAAGTGGTGAGGATACTTTTGTAACGCAGTACTCGCTGAATTATATGGAAGATATAGACTTAATCAAGTTTGACTTCCTTGGACTTAAAACACTTGATGTAATTCAAAATGCCGTTAAACTTATAAAACGCCGTTATGACTTGGATGTAAACTGGGATGAGATAGATGTTGATGATGCACATGTATATGAGGTGATTCAAACGGGTGAGACTGTTGGAATGTTTCAGATAGAGTCCTCTGGTATGCAGGACTTGAACCGTCGTCTGAAACCATCAAACTTTGAGGATTTAATTGCCGTCCTTGCACTCTACAGACCAGGTCCTATGGAGTCAGGAATGTTGGATGACTTCATTGAGCGTAAACATGGGCGTAAAAAAGTCTTTTATCCTTTTGAAGAGGTAAGTTTTGACCTTTTAAAAGATACACTTGGTCCAACCTATGGAATGATTGTGTATCAAGAGCAAGTTATGCAGATAGTACAGATTATAGGTGGTATGAGTCTTGGTGGTGCTGACATCGTTCGTCGTGCTATGGGTAAGAAAAAAGTCGAAGAGATGGAGAAGTATAACCGACTCTTTTCTGAGGGTGCGCAAAAACTTGGACTT
>Ga0256826_1002721_pt1 | contig 10722 bp, 5 predicted proteins | sample CV79metaG_FD_185975 | JGI IMG/M metagenome (GOLD analysis project Ga0256826, IMG submission 185975) | Hydrothermal vent microbial communities from East Pacific Rise, Pacific Ocean - CV79 | ecosystem: Environmental > Aquatic > Marine > Hydrothermal vents | place: Pacific Ocean: East Pacific Rise... | reverse complement strand
AGCTAAGAAGAAGTTGCCCTTCTAAGATGGGAGATTTAATCTGAATATTTAGCTCATCGCCTTTTTTGTAGAGTTTATCTTCAAATTTAATCTCTACAGACTTAAGGTCAGAACTTGGTGAAATGTTGGAGTAGTTCCACCACCAAACATCAAATGATTGTGAGGCAGAGTGTCCTTCTAAACGGTCATGAACTTCAATAATATGGTCACCGTTTTCTAGTACTTCTCTTGAGAATGTTTCATTTGAGTTAATGGTAAAACTGTCTACAATTGTGGTCTCTTTTTCCCAATGGTAGTTACCAGAACGGTAGTCGTAGTGCCATTCAACTCTTTTTACAACAGCATAAAGTTCACGCTTTATCTCTTCTCCTGTTAGAGGATTAACAAGAATGGCTCTTCCCTCTAGTTTTTCACCTTTTTCAAAAGAGTCAGCAGTTATTTTTAGTCCAACCATCGCTTTATATGGGTAGATTTTTACCTTTTTATAGCTTGATACGGGTTGGGCATCATCCATAATGGTCACACCAATCATGGCTTCTAGCACAGAAGGTACTTTCTGTGTGAGTCTATTTTTAATGACTATCTGAAACTTTCCATTTTCATCTAAAACTATATCTTCACTACTATTAATATATGAAGTTACATTTTTTTGTGCCAAAATATGATTTGTAAAGTTGTAGTTTTTATATTTTTCATTAACATAAGAGATAGGACGTGTATTAAGTGTAATTTTTCCTTGTAGACCTGCTGATGGAGCTCCAAAAAGGTATGAAGAGCTAATATTTACCTCCATTAGTTCATCTGCTTGGTAAATCTCTTTGTTGCTCTTAATGGTGTTCTCAATTTTAGGAGGTATAAATGCTTCTACTTTAATTTTTTTAGATCCAATTTGTTTGTCACCTAAATAGACAATTAAACTATAGTCTCCTGTTTTATCATTGTTGTCAAGTTGGTAAGAGAAATCAATGAGTCCGTACTGGTCAGTGTGGTAAATTTTTTCAAGAAGTTTTTTCCCGTATAGTTCTTTAAATACAACTTTAACAGGAATTTTAGAGGCTGAAATAAAGTCTCTGTCTTTAACTGTTAGTAGAGCATGAATTTTTGCTTTAGGTCGTACAATGTTAGATTGAAAGTAAACATGAGCTTTAAAACGTTCAGCTTTTTCTAAAATTTTATCAATGGAGGGAGAGTCAATAGTTGTGTTGAGTGCTAAAAAGTTTTTGTCACTTGCATGTTGAACAATAACTCCTTTTGGATGGCTCTCTAGGAGTTTTTTGTTTTTAACAATAGCTATCCCACTATTATTTGTTGTAGCTGTAGCTAAGAGATTATTATTTTTACCATAAATTTCTACTTGTGCATTTTTTATGGGTTTAGCACTCTCCAGAGATAGTACTGTCACTAATGCTTCTGTTTTCCCAATATTTACAGAAATTCCTAAATCTGACAAAAAGAGCATGGTTGAACTGGAACGCTCTTTTTTCTCTTCTTCTACTTGCTCTTCAAATCGTAAAGTAATTTTGTAAATACCAACGGGTAGTCTGTTTTTACTGAGATTAGAGAGTTTAAATTTTTGTTTTAAAATAATATTTTTCTTTTGAGTAAGAATAAGCTCTTTTGTAAAAATTTCTTTAGTATAGTTTGTCACATTTTCTTTGTTTGCTGAACCAAAATTCATAAAATATCGTAAGTTATCATCTAAAACACGCTCAACAATAAGTGTTGCTTTATCAATGTTGACAGATGAAAAACTAAGCTCTCCATGATTTGAAATATAAGGTTGTTGCTCATTAAATAATATGGCTTTAGAACGGTCAGAGGTTTTTAGTGTGTAGTAAATGTCATCTTTTATTTCACGGTAATAACTTGTTAACCCTTTTTTGAGTGTCACTTTATAAGTTGTGTTTGCTTTGAACTCTTTTGATGTAACATCATGGTAATAGTAGGAGTCTTTAATGTTGTGAGTTTTTCTAAAAGAGGATCCTATATAATTATAGTCAGATACTTCAATGTTTTCAATTCCTTCAATCTCAATACTGTTTTTAGATTTACCTGTTAAATTGTCATTTACAAAAATACGTAAGGCAAACTCACCATTTTCAAGAGCTACCATTTGTGGGTCATCTGTAATGCTCATAGTTTTTTTGTCAGGGTCTACCTCTACACTTCTGTCTGTATCATTAAAAGTTTTTTTATAAATACTTGTTAACGATTTAGCCCCTTTTGTTTTTAATTTCTGATCAATACTAAGTAAAATAGGGTCTCTACCAACTTTCTCATTGATTTTTAAAACCAACTCTTTCCCATTATTATGAACAATAGAGTATTTGAGTTTTGTTTTTGAAAGTTTATGTTGTTTTGTTAAACTGATAGCTGTTTGAATACTTTTATTGTCTATTTGGTCATTAAAACTCAAACGTAGCATTTTTTCACGTTCAAAATAATCAGCACTAAGAAGTTTAAAATCTTCTGTTTTAAAGCTAAATTTATGACTTTTAAATTGGCAACTATAGGTTGTAGAACTCTGTAGCGTACTTTTAGGAATAACTTTGAGTTTAGAAGCAGATTCAACCTTGTAAACAGCGTCTAGTGTAGGAGAACATGAGAGTAATTTTTTATGAGTATAGCTTAGTGAAATGTCAAAATTGGAAGAACTATCATTAATAATAAAAGGTTCATTGATAGGAGTATTACCTTTGTTCGTATAAAGTTTATTTCCAAAAAGAAATGAGGTGAAAAATAGGGGGATGAGGTACTTAAACATAATAAGCTCTTTTTGTTTATTTTATCGTAAAATCGTGTTAAATCGTATGCCTTTTTAACTCTTTTTATTGAAAAATAGAAGCATAAGTCCTGAAAATACAATAGTAGCTGTTAAATAGAGAGCTAAATCATAGTTTCCACTGTATTCAACCAGTGCAACAGAGTAGAGTGGAGCAAAGACTTGACCTATGCCATAGGCAGCTGTAAATGATGCCATGAGAATAACAGGATTATGAGGAGCAATCTTTCCTCCTAGACTCATGAAAAGTGAAACTAGTCCTGCAAAGGTACCACCATAAAGAATTCCACTAAAAAGATTTAAGTAAAGATTAGAGGTAAAAGTTGGAATTAAAATACCTACAACTTGTAGAAGCATTGCCAAGATAATAATGTTGATACTTCCATATTTATGTGCAAGTCTCATAAGAATAATAGTAGATGGAATAGCTGCAACTCCAACAAGTGTCCAAGTGTATTCGCCAAGTCCTTCTAAGCCTTTTATGGAATTTATAATATCAGGTAAAAAGGTAGCTTGAACAACAAATCCTACACCTTCTGTAAAGTAGGTTAAAACAAGAACTATAACAAAAAAGCTAAAGATAGATTTGTCAAACTTATGTTCTGAAACGGTCTGCTTTTGCTCTTTGTCTATGGAGAGTATGTAGAGAGAGTAGAGCGTGATTATGAGTCCAAAAAATGCTAAAACCATCCAAGCGTCTCTCCATGTATGGTTGAAATGAATAACCAGTTTACTAATGATGTCTGTAGTTAAAATGGAGATACCAATACCACTAAAATGAATACCCATGGCTTTAGTTTTGTCCTTAAAATTAAGTTTCATCATGACAATGGAAGAACCCACAATAAGTGCCATAGCAGAGCCAAAACCAGCTATGATTCGAGAAAAATACCAAACAGTTTCATTTTCACTAAAAGCTAGAACAAAAGTAGTAAGGATACAAAGAGTCATTCCGATTCTAAAATAAAATATTTTTTGGTTTAAATTTTTTAAAAATATGGAAAAGATAGCCCCACTTAAATACCCTACAAAGTTAATAGATGCCATAAGCCCTGTAGAGGTTAGTGTTAAAAAATCATTTAACATATGAGGCAATAAAGAGGTAAAGGCAAATCTGGCAACACCAATTCCCACTGTTAAAGCTATAATTCCTGCTATTAAGATGGCAATATTGTTTTTTTTATCTAATAAATTCATATTTTCTTCTGTAATTTTTTTATTATTTTAACATAATTGAAGAGTATAGTTACTAATTATAACTCGTTTATACTCATCTCTATATTCTTTATTTTTGCCCCTTCATCTAAACAAGAAATGGTATGTTTTTGAGGTGTTAAATAGTAATATATTGGTTTTCCAGACTCTGAGACAATAGGTGGTTCATTGTCAATAAGCCAATAAATAGTACTGTTTTCTTCAAAAGAGTAGCACTCTAGTTTGGTCTTTTTTAATACACTAGGTAGTAACTTATTGTATGTATACGTTTGTGCATTAATTGGACTAGAAATAAGAGGTTTATAGCTTTTCCACTCTTTGTAGCATTTATGCTCTTTTAGTTCTAAAATGGAGTTAATAAGACCTTGTTTTTTTAAGTAAGAGAGAACCTCTGCTCTCATTGTTTTGCATTCACTTTTTAGCTTTATATTTTCTATGAGTTGGTCTTTTACTTTTTGTTTACATGCACCTAGTTGTATGGCATCTTGACAAATCTCTTTTTGAACAATACCTTTTGGCTTTGAAAACCATGGTTGTTTACCTAAAATATTAAAAATTTTAAAAAGAGTAGGAGAGGTTACTCTAAGACCTGTAGGGTAAATTCCTTCGTACGATTTACTTGCAACACCAGAGAAGTTTCCATACCAAACTGCAACGGTATACTTTGGAGTGTAGCCAATGGTGAGCATATCTTTAGCATGTGCAGAGGTTCCTGTTTTAAAGGCAATTTTACTCATGCCTTTCATCTGTTCCCATGTCGATGAAAAAGAGAGCCTTGGAGCATCGGCTAAGATATTACTGACAAGATAAGAGGCTGCTTGTGAAAGCACTTGTTTGGGCTCTGTGTGAGGTCTATTTTTCAAATAAGATGCTTTTTGAAAACGACCTCCATTGGCTAACATGGCAAAAAGTTCAGCATTTTCTTTTAGAGGTAAACCAAGACCTCCTAAGGTCAAAGATGCCCCATAATAAGACTTTGGATTGGAAAGTGAACGAATGTTCACCTCTTTTAAAAGATGAAAAAGAGAGTTGTTTTTAAGTAGTCTGTCCAGTTCAACAGCAGGAATGTTTAGTGAGAGTTGTAGAGCTTCGGTGGCTGTTACTTCTCCTTGATAATCCTTGGAGTAGTTGGTAGGTTTATAGCCTTCAATGAACAAAGGAACATCAAAAAGTTTTTTAAGTGGGCTAATGAATCCCTCTTCTAATGCTCGTGCATAGACAAAAGGTTTTAGTGTAGAACCAGGAGAAACTAACGAGCGTAGACCATCGTTTTGACCACCATATTTGTTGTCATAGAAATCTTGTGAACCAACATAGGCAACAATATTCATAGTTTTGTTTTCAATGACAATAGCTGCACCATTATGAATGTTAAATTTTTTAAGCTCTTTAATTTGTTTGCTAATGAGTTTTTGAACTTGGGTTTGGATGCTCATATCAATGGTTGTATGAACTTCTCCTTCATTTCTAATTTGAGCTGTTAAATGGGGAATTTGGTTAGGAAGATTTTCAATGTGAATAGAGATTTTCTCTTCTAATGCTCTTTGATAGTCTTCCTCTTCTAAAAGATTTAAATTTTTAAGTCGTTTCAAGAGTTTGTTTTTTACAGGATTAATAGCTCTATTTGCTTTTGGTCGGTTGGCATTTGGATTTTTAGGAATACTACACAAATAAGCAATCTGTGACAAAGACAAAGAGGAAGGTTTCAGATGAAAATAACGAAAAGAAGCAGAAGCAAACCCTTCAACGTTTCCACCATAGGGTGCATTGTTAAGATAAAAAGTAAGAATTTCATCTTTTGAGTAGTACCATTCTAATTGAAATGCTTGAAACATCTCAATGAGTTTTTGACTAAGCGTTCGAGGTTTGTTATGCATCATTCGAGCAACTTGCATGGTAATGGTAGAAGCACCAATCTTACGCTGGTTTGTAAGGTTAAACCATAAAGCACGAACAATTGAGAGTGGGTTTACTCCAAAATGCTCTTTAAAGTGCTGATCTTCGTAAGCAAGAACGATTTTGTTAACATTTGAATTGAGCGTTTCTTCTTTAATTGGTATTCTTAAAAACTCATCTGAACTTAACTTGACAGCAATAATATGTTGTTTGTTATCATAAATAACTGTAGAGAGTGGTTTGTTGAGTCGGCTTGTGTTTAGAGGAAAAAAATAGTTTAAAGAAAGAATAATTAGTAGGCAAATAGAGAAAAAAGTAGTAATGTACTGAATAAATTTCAAAATGACCTCAGATATGTTATATTTAGTTCTATTTTAATTTTATATATTAAAAAAATAGAATTATTAGTTATTTATGATATTATACAAGGTTAAAAAAATTAGGGAGTAATTTATGAAAAAAACAGTGATATTAATGTTGTTAGTGTGTAGTTCGCTTTTTTCTGGTGTTGCAATTGTAAAAACAATGTCGGGTGAAGTTGAAGTAAAAAGAGCTAAAGAGGTTTTATCTTTAGAGATAGGTAGTAGCTTAGAAAATGGGGATGTTATTTTAAGTAAAGAAAAAAGTTCAATTGGGATTACTTTTGATGATGGAACACGGGTCTCTTTAGGGGAAAAAGCTATTTTTGTAATTAATGAATTCAAAGTAAAACCAAGTGAAAATGAATATGAAGTTGATTTGGATTTAAAAAAAGGAAAGGCTATTTTTAGTTCTGGAAAAATCGGTACACTCTCTCCAGAATCAGTTAAATTCCGTATTCCAGAAGGAATCATTGGAATTCGTGGTACAAAATTTGCAGTAGAGGTAAAATAGAATGAAAACTGTAATAACGTTAATTTTAGGAATTTCATTTTTCTTTATGGTCGGATGTTCTAAAACAACTGTAGTATTACTTGATAGTGGGAAAAGTAAAAATGCTGTTCTTGTTTCAACTAATAAAGGGACACAAAAACTAGATACTGTAGGAAGTTATGTAGGTTTATCTGATGCAAACTCTGCACCAAGTAAACCAAAAGTAATGTCTACAAAAGAGATAAGTAGTCGTTTTTCAGAGGTTTTAGAAGCTGCTCCAAAAAAAGCTATAAGTCATATTGTTTACTTTAAAGTGAACTCTACAGAATTAACACAAGAATCAATAGAAACCTTACATAATGCAATATCAGATATTGAAAAAAGTTTTCCTTGTACTGTAGATATTATTGGTCATACCGATACTGTGGGTTCGAATGAAGTTAACAGTAAAGTCTCATTAAAAAGAGCAAAATACATTGAATTGTTAATTCAAAATGAGAATTTAAAAATTGTTTCAATTAAGTCAAAAGGTTATGGCGAAGAAGATTTACTTGTTCCTACAGCAGATAATATTGATGAAGCTAGAAATAGAAATGTAGAAATTTTTATTAAGTAATTTAAGTCGTTAATGAAAAATTTTTTAAAAAGTATAGGTGTTATTGGATTACTATTTTTAGTACATCTATATTTTTACCAGAGTAAACATATTGAAAAAATTGATTATAAATTTTTTGACTTTACAATGATAGTTGAAAATATAATTCACAAACAAGATAAAAGTTTTTATACCGTAATTGTTGATATTGATGAAAAAAGTTTACATAAATTAGGACAATGGCCTTGGGCTAGAGTCATTGATGCTCAGTTAATTAATCTTATTAATAAAATGCATCCTTCAGGAATAGGAATAAATATTCTTTTTCCAGAAGAAGATAGAGTCTCTCCTGTATATATACAAAATTTTTATCAAGAATTTTTTGATGCTAGAGTAAAGTTTAGAGAATTTCCTAGCATATTAATGGACAATGATAAATTGTTGAACCATGCAATAGCTAAATCGGGTGCAACAACAGCTGTATATATGTCAAATAGCCGTTATAGTCAAAAACATTGTGAAGAGACTACGTATAAAAATAATTTTTTTAAAACAATTAAAACAGAATTAACAGCATCTTCAATACTTTGTAATCATCAAAATATTCAAAAAAAATTAGAAAATTTTGGTTTTATTAATGCTTGGAATGATGATGATGGTGTGTTTAGAAGAGTTCCTTTATTTATGCGTTATAAACAAGAAGTCTTTCCCTCATTCTCTTTAGCTACATTACTTAGTGTAGATAGTCACATTGCAATTACCAATAGTGAAGATACAATTTTAGTGAAATTTTCAAAGTATAAGCCAAAAGTTTTTTCAGCAATTGATATATTAAATGGTGAAGTTCCTGCAAGTGAAATTCAAGGAAAAATTGTAATTGTTGGCTCTTCGGTTGTTGGATTAGATGCAAAGCTTACCATTGCAACGGGTGAGAAAGTTTCTAAAAATATGGTTCATGCATTTACAATTAATAATATTTTGTCAAACTCATTTTTAACTCAACCCGATCTATATAAAAAAGTAAATATTGTTTTATCTTTTTTATTCTCATTACTGCTCATAGTACTTTTTTCAAAAAAACACTATAAATATATTATGGCTTTATTTATTATTGTAGGAGTGGGGAGTTTACTAGCAATATATAGTTTTTATAGTCAAGGTATCTATATTTCTATTGGCTATTTATGGATGCCATTTCTTTACCTTTTTGCAATAATTCTCATATATCATATGAGAGTAATTAATCAAGAAAATATTCAACAAGAGAGATTTTTAGTTAAACAAAGTAAATTGGCGTCTATGGGAGAGATGATAACACTTATAGCTCATCAATGGAGACAACCTCTTTCAGCAATTAATGGCATAGTTCTAAATATTGATGTCGATCAAAGAAAAGGAATGTTAAATGAGAGTAAGTTAGATGACTACTTAAATGATATAGAAGGCACTACAGCATATTTGTCAAAAACTATTAATGACTTTACTGACTTCTTTTCAAAAAATAAGAAAAGTGATACATTTTACATGGAAGGGTTAATTCGACAAGTTAAGCAATTAACAGGAGCAGAGACTCAAAAAAATCTCTCTATTATTAATGGGGACTTTAAAAACATAGAATTTACAGGATATAAATCTGAATTAATTCAATCGTTATTAATTATTTTAAATAATGCCATTTATGCTTGTCAAAAAAATCAAAAATTATCTACTCAAAATAAAATCTATATAAATTGTTCTTTTGAAAATGAAAAACTTTCTATTAGCATAGAAGATAATGGAGGAGGTATAGATGAAAAAGTTATTAAACAGATATTTAACCCTTATTTCACAACAAAAGGTGCCCAGCATGGTACAGGTCTTGGGCTTTACATTTTAAAAATGATTGTAGAAGACAGTATGAATGGAAAAGTTTTTGTAGAAAATGGTGATGAGGGTGCTATTTTTACTATTATTGTTCCAACTATAAAAGAGTAAGTATCTACTTAAAGATACTTCTTTTTATGTTTAACAATATAGTCACCAACTCTAAAAGCGTTAGCGTAGATTGTCCAAGTATAGGTTACTGAACCACCTGTAGGCATGAAAGAACCATCGGTTACAAAAAGGTTTGGCACTTCGTGTGTTTGGCAGTACTTGTTTAGTACAGAAGTTTTTGGGTCATCTCCAAAACGACAACCCCCAGCTTGTAGGTTGGGTGGTGGTGCAGGAGAGATTGAAGAGCTAATATTTGTAGCACCCATCTCTTTTAGTACATTTTCTGCTTTTTTTGCTAAAAATTCACCCACTTCAAGGTCATGTTTATGAGCTCCAATTCGAATGTTAGCTACAGGAACACCATAAATGTCTTTGTACTTTTCATCTACAGAGACAAAACAGTCGTCTGTTGGTAGCCAGTCGTTAAAGACTTCAAAGTTTAGCTGTTTTGTTTTGGCTATTTTATGGTAAATTTCATCTTGAAGCTCTTTTCCCCAAAGAAGTTTGTCCCCTTTAAAACGTTGTTTTACTGCTTTGGTCATAGGGTTTGCATGTTCAAACAAAAAGTCTACAATGCCTCCTTTTTTTTGACCATTGTCATGGTACGAGTACCAGTCACAAAGGCTTCTGTTAACAAAGGTTCCCTCTTGCATGAGTTTTGTTAGAGGCATACTTTTTTCATCAAATTGTCCAGAGCCTATGCCCCCAGCAGAAAAGAGTAAGTTTTTACCCACTTGGTATGAGTTATTTGCTAAACCATTGGGAAAGTTATTGGACTTTGAGTTTAAAAGAAGTCGTGAACTCTCTACAGCTTGACCAGCCACAATAAACAGTTTTGCTTTAATTTTATGCTCTTTTTTTGTTTTAGTATCTACATAAACAGCTTCGCTTACTTTCCCATTTGTTTCAGTAAGTTTTTTTACAAAAGCATGAGTAATAATGGTTAAGTTTTCTCTTTGTAGTAAAGGTTGTAAAAGCGAAGCCCTAGCCGAACTCTTTGCTCCACTAGAACAGCCATAAGAGCCACAATAGTTTGAGTAGTAACAGTTGTTACGTTCTTTTTTTGGTTTAGACAAAATGGCACGAGGAGTTTTGTAAGAGACATAGCCCAGTTTTTTACAAGCTTCATCAATTTTAGCAGAGATAGGATGCTCATCTAAAGCAGGGTAGGGAAATGCTTTGGTGCTTCGTGGTTCGTGGTGTCTGTAAGGTGTTACTTCGCCCGAGACACCGACCACACGCTCTACCTCTTCAAAGTATGGTTCCATATCTTCATAATCTATTGCCCAGTCTACAACATTGGCTCCCTCAATGGCTCCAAAAGTAGATTCAAGTTTAAAGTCAACAGGTTTTAAACGGTGAAAGTAGCCTGACATAAAGTTAGAAGAACCTCCAACAATGTTTCCAT
>Ga0256826_1002720_pt1 | contig 10723 bp, 8 predicted proteins | sample CV79metaG_FD_185975 | JGI IMG/M metagenome (GOLD analysis project Ga0256826, IMG submission 185975) | Hydrothermal vent microbial communities from East Pacific Rise, Pacific Ocean - CV79 | ecosystem: Environmental > Aquatic > Marine > Hydrothermal vents | place: Pacific Ocean: East Pacific Rise... | reverse complement strand
TTCTGTTCATATTTATTATTACAAGCGTTAAAAATGAAAAACAAAAAAACAGCAATTGTTAATTGCTTAATCATGGCATGTTATTTTTTTTTTGACAAAGATATTATTGTTTTTTAATCATTTTTAAATGATTTTTTATTAAACTATGTAAAAAGCAATCGAATATAATACTTTGGTATAGATATTGTATATGGCGCTCAATAGTCTAAAAATATATTTAAAGAATCTGTTAAAGATTTTAATAGATGCTTTGGCAAGTTTATTCACTAAAACTTAATATCATGAAAAAATTATCATTGCTCATTTTGGCTCTTATAATGTCCTTTATTGTAATGGCTCAAGAAAAAACAAAACAAAGAGAAGTAGGTCTGGTTTTTAATAGTCTCAATAGTTTTGGACTTACTTATAAAACCGGGAACGAAAAATCCCTTTGGCGCTATACAACACTTTTTATGAATGGAACATATTCTGAAGTTATTTCGGATGATGATTCACAAAATGCCAATGATAACAACACCGGTATGGGTCTAAAGCTTGGTAAAGAAATACGAAAAAAAATAAACGATAAACTCGATTTTAGATATGGAGCTGATTTGTCATTTTCTTATAGACAAAGATATTTTAAGTCCAGTACTCGCGAGGAAACAAGTAAAACATATATTCCTGGTTTGAATTTAGTACTGGGATTAAATTATGTTCTAAATAATCATTTTATAATTGGTGCAGAGTTATTACCTTTTTTAGATTATTCAATAGGTAGTAGAACTGAGAAGTATGAAGTTTCTGATGGAACAATTACTAATATTGAAAAGGACGTTAAATCTATTTCTTATGGTTTAGATAGTTCTTCTGCCATGCTTTCTATTTTATACAGATTTTAAGCTATTCCTTATTTAATCACCATATTTATCAGAGGCCCTTCTTGTTTATAGAGGGGTCTTTGTTTTTATAAAGCAGTTTGCTCTGTATCATTCTTAGAAAAACAATTGTATACTGTAAATATATGATGGATAAAAGGATGCAGATGGCTAAATTTGAAGAAAACACTTCCTTAAAGATATTTGAGTATTAAATTAGCATAATAAAACGATTAGTTTTTAAGCTTAAATACCTATGTTTGTACATAGCTTGTTGCCTAATAATAAGAAGGAAAAATTATGAATAATCAAACAGTAGAAAATGAATTTGTCACGAATAATACATGGACATTGGCGTTTAGCCGATTGGGAAATATCTACGCAAGAATTACTGAAACTGACCCAACAGTGCATAGAATTAGGAGTAGATACTTTTGATCATGCAGATATATATGGAAATTATAGCTGCGAGAGTTTATTTGGTAAGGCTTTAGCCCTTAAGAAAAGTTTACGAAACGAGATAAAAATCATCAGTAAATGCGGTATTGCTCTGCTTTCTGATAAATATCCACATCGTAAGATAGCCCATTATAACTATAGCTTCGAACATATTATTTCCTCTACAGAAACGTCCCTATCAAACTTTGGAACAGACCATTTAGACTTGCTTTTACTACACCGACCATCACCACTATTGAACCCAAACGAAGTAGCCAAAGCTTTCACTCATTTGAAAGAGAGCGGCAAGGTTTTACATTTTGGCGTATCGAATTACACTCCTCAGCAATTCGAAATGCTCGATTCTTATTTAGACATGGAATTACAAACTAATCAAGTAGAAATGTCTCCATTATGTTTAGAACATTTTGAAAATGGCAATATGGATTTCTTTTTAAAGAAAAGAATGAAACCAATGGTATGGTCGCCATTAGCCGGAGGAAGAATCTTTCATTCCAAAACTGAAAAGGAAAAACGAGTGTTTAATAGCCTAATGGAAGTAGCAGCAGAAATGAATGAGGAGTCCATTGATAAAGTAGTTTATGCTTGGCTTTTAAAGCATCCCGCCTCACTTATGCCCATCATAGGAAGTGGTAAATATAAGCGAATAAAGACCGCAGTGGAAGCACAAGAATTAAATATGACTTTGGAGCAATGGTTTAAAATATTTATTGCTTCTAGAGGTAAGGACATGCCCTAAAGATAGTCTGTCCATAATGTCCGATTTCTTCTTTTTTCTTGTTCTGAAAACATTCGTTTACAAACGTAAACTACTTATTTTCAGTAGCACAAAACATCAAACTCGAACATTCTGAATCAGACTCTCCAACAACAAAAAAGCACACAGATTTATGGGCTTTCTATAAAAAGTTCTTGCATAAAAATGCCATTTTCTTTCCTGTTTCTATGGAATAAGTTGTTTTTGTTACTATTGGCATCCTTCATCATTCCATGTTCGGTATTCGTTATTCGATGCTTTAAAGGTTGAATATCGAACGCTTAATATCGAATAATGAAGGCCTAACAATATAATCTCTTGAAAGCAATTCAAGAAACCCATTAATACTTATTAGGATCTTTATGGAAAGTATCAGAGCAAAGCTTTTTATTAATTCTCATCAGTTTTATCCGGCATTATAATATCTTCAAATCGGGGATGCAAACTGTTTTGTTGGGCGTGATTTTCATATTAGGATTGATAAATGATTTATTGATTATTTTGCTAAACAAGGGTAATTAAATATCAGTATATTTGCGCCGCAATTAATAGAATTTCTAACCATAAAAAAACATAAAATATGACTGATTTCATTTCATCAGAAAAAGCTATGGAGTTGGAAGATAAGTATGGAGCTCATAACTATCACCCACTACCAGTTGTATTATCTAAAGGAAAAGGAGCAAAAGTTTGGGATGCAGAAGGAAAAGAATACTTCGATTTTCTAAGTGCATACTCGGCTGTTAACCAAGGACATTGCCACCCCAAAATTGTTGGTGCTCTAACAGAGCAAGCTCAAAAACTAACACTAACTTCAAGAGCATTTTATAATGACGTATTAGGTGTTTACGAAAAGTATATGAGTGAGTACTTTGGCTTTGATAAAATTTTACCCATGAATACCGGTGCCGAAGCCGACGAAACAGCACTTAAATTAGCTCGTAAATGGGGATATATGAAAAAAGGTATTCCTGAAAACGAAGCAAAAATAGTGGTTTGTGCCAATAATTTCCATGGCCGTACTATTACAATTATTTCTATGTCAACTGATCCTGATGCTTATAAAGGTTTTGGCCCTTATACTCCTGGTTTTGTTACTGTTCCTTATAACGATTTAGATGCTTTGGAAGCTGAATTGAAAGATCCTAATGTAGCGGCATTTTTGGTAGAGCCTATTCAAGGTGAAGCTGGTGTTTACGTTCCGGATGATGGATACTTAAAGAAGTCTTTTGACCTTTGTAAAGCAAATAATGTATTATTTATTGCTGATGAAGTTCAAACAGGAATTGCCAGAACCGGTAAACTTTTAGCCTGTGATCACGAAGGTGTTCGTCCTGATATTTTAATTCTTGGTAAAGCCCTATCAGGAGGAGTTATCCCTGTTTCTGCTGTATTAGCCGACGATGATATTATGTTATGCATTAAGCCGGGTGAGCACGGAAGCACATTTGGTGGTTTTCCTTTGGCAGCTAAAGTTGCAGTAGCAGCGCTAGAAGTTGTAAAAGAAGAAAAACTTGCTGAAAGAGCTGAGTATCTAGGTCAGATTTTCCGCAGAGAAATGGAAGCTATGGATTCTCCAATGGTGGAATTAGTGAGAGGCCGTGGATTACTCAATGCTGTAATCATTAAGCCAAAAGATGGAAAAGAAGCTTGGGATGTTTGCGTGAAAATGAAAGAACTTGGTGTTTTAGCTAAGCCCACTCATGGTGACATCATTCGTTTTGCACCTCCTCTGGTAATTAGCGAAGAAGAATTAATGCAGGCTATTGCACTGATTAAAGAAGCAATCGTTTCTTTTGAATAATCTGAAACATTATAAACAGTATTAACTGTTCTTTTTTTTAATAAAGCTGCAGAATCGTTGAGTTGTTCACGATGATGCAGCTTTATTGCATATTATTACCAGTATTTTAGCGGTTGATTTAAACCAAACAGCAAATAAATAAATCTGTATTTTTGTATATTAATTATAGAAATGAGAAATATTAAACAAATTATACTTTCCATTTTAATTATTGGACTTTTTACTTCGGCAAATGCAAAAGTGAAAGATTCAACCAAGGTGAGAAAAAATTTACGATTTAGTATCCTTGGTGGTCCTGGCTACACTCCTGATTATGGTTTTGTTGTTGGAGGTAGTATGCTTTTCACCTTTTCTACAAATAAAGCAGACTCTTCAATGAAAAGATCTGTATTACCTGTTGCTTTTGGTTATATGTTTAATGGAGGAGGTAGCGCATTTATTAGGCCGCAATTATTCCTTAATCATGATAATCTGAGAGTTTTTGGTGTCATATCTTTTAATAATACCTTAGAAAATTATTATGGTGTTGGTTATGATGCTAATGCCGGAAAAAGCCGAAACCAAGATAGCACACAATACCGAAGTATAGGTTATAATATCAATCCTATTTTTTTCTTTAGGTTTAAAGAAACACCTTTGTTTTACGGTGCATCTTTATCTGTGAAAAGTACATCAATGACGGAGTTGAGTGACGGCGTATTGCATGATGCTGATTTTGTTGCATATGGAGGTAATCAATCAGGATTGCAATATATGAATATTGGTTTTGGGCTCAATATTAGTTATGATACTAGAGATTTGCCTGCAAACGCCTATACAGGTCTATTATTGGAGTCAAGTGCTACTTTTTATTCAACAGCTTTTGGGAGTACCAATAATTATTCAATTTATACTATCACTTACAAACATTTTAAAGAGCTCAAGTTTATTGGAAAGCGAAAAATATTAGCATGGATGATTGACACAAGATTTTCTTCTGGGAATGTTCCTTTAACCGAACTAAGTTTATTAGGTTCTTCTTTTAATTTACGAGGATATTATATGGGCCAATTTAGAGATAAAAATTCTGTAACCATTCTAACAGAGTATAGACATATGTTCAACATGGGTGATGAAACATGGATGCGGAGACTTACATCAAAAATGGGTTTTGTGCTTTGGGGAGGATTGGGCACTATTAATCCCAATTTACAACTTAGGTTTAATGTATTACCAAATTATGGTTTTGGTTTCCGTGTAGAGGTACAACCTAGAATGAACTTTAGAGTAGATATTGGCCGTGATCCTATTAACCAGCAGACTCTTCTGTATTTCAATGTTACAGAAGCTTTTTAGCTTATCTGTTTTATTAAAATAAAAAAACCACCCCTAGTAAGAGGTGGATTTATAATATTTTAAAACGAAGTTTGACCTAGCTTATTTCAATATACTTTTTGAAATCACTAGTCTTTGAACCTGATTAGTTCCTTCATAAATTTGAGTTAGTTTTACATCACGCATTATTTTCTCTACTTCGTAATCGTAAGAATAACCGTCTCCAGCCATTACTTGTACGGCATCAGTTGCTACTTCCATAGCCATATCGGTTGCCCAATACTTAGCCATTGCAGAACTTAGTCCTGGATTTCTCACCCCTGAATCATATTCCCAAGCAGCCTTCCAAGTCATTAATCTGGCAGATTCTGTTTTGGTAGCCATTTCAGCCAACATAAAAGCAATAGCTTGTTGGGCAGCAATTGGTTTTCCAAACTGAATTCGTTTTTTCGCCCAATCTCTTGATGTTTCAAAGGCTCTACGGGCAGCACCAACTGCCAAAGCAGCCACACCGGTACGGGTTCTGTCAAAAGTTTTCATGGCAATAATAAAACCATAACCCTCGCTTCCTATTAAGTTTTCTACAGGAATTTCCACATCAGTGAAAATAATTTCGTTTTGGACAGATGCTTTTTGCCCCATTTTTTGCATACGTGGTTTTATTTCTATTCCGGGAGAATCAGTAGGTACTAAAAAAGCAGAAAGGCTTCTTGAGCCTCTTTCAGGATCAACCAAAGCAAAAACGGTTAATACGGTAGAAACTTCGGCATTGGTGATAAATCTTTTGTGTCCATTTATAATGTACTTATCACCTTTTTTTATGGCAGATGTTTTAATTCCTTGCACATCGGACCCGGCATTAGGCTCTGTTAGGCAATAACCGGCTACTGCTTTTTCTTCTACCAATCTGCCAAACCATTCCTTTTTTTGTTTATCGTTAGCAGCAATATACAAAGGTGTTAAAGCAAGTGTATTTGCATCAATACTAATTCCGGTTCCAATACAACCAAAACCCAGTTCTTCGGAGGCTAATGCTCCTTCAAACAAGTTAAAACCATTACCACCAAACTCAGGAGACATAGGGCCATTCATAATACCCTCCTCATAAGCTTTTTTTACTACTTCCCAAGGGAACTTTGCTTCTAAGTCGTATTTTCTGGCATTAGGGATAATATATTTTGCTGTAAAATCCCTGTATTTTTCAACAATATCTTGTTGTGCATTAGTTAAAGATAAATCAATCATATTTAAAAGCTTTTGTTTTTTTCAAGCCACTAATTTATACTTTATTTAGGAGTAATCAAAAAAAGATTATAATGCCTTGATGAATTACTGCATCTAGCTTATTAGTAGCGTTTTTTATATTAATATATTAGTTTATTTCCCATATAAACAATTATTATATTTATGAATTAAATTAAAGGCAAGCATTCTTCTAAAATAAGGCTATGATCAAATGCAAGCTTGGGTAAACCATGTATTGAAAACCACTCTGCTTTTGCGGCATCGTCACCAGCAATGGCTTGTTCTCCTTCTATAGCTTGACCGCCAAAAATAACGGAAATAGTTCTTCCTCGGGGGTCGCGTCCGGGCTCACCATAGGTTTTCAGTTGTTTAAGAGCAATTCCTGTAATACCTGTTTCTTCTTGCAATTCGCGAATTGCTGACTCTTCAAGTTTTTCATTCATTTCTATAAAGCCACCCGGCAAAGCCCATTCACCTCTAAAGGGATCATTTCCTCTTTCAATTAACAGAACTTCTGATTTTTCTTTTCTTAGCACCACCATATCAACAGTAACCATGGGGCGAGGGTATTCATAATGATACATGATGTTTTTTTTGATTTATCCTCTAACGCCCACAATTAATTTTTTACCTGGTTTTAGGCGATAGGAATTTGTGATACCATTCCATTGTTTTATCTTAGTAACCGAGGATTTATATTTTTTTGCTAAATCCCACAAAGTATCGCCTTTTTTAATTGTATGATACTCATAATTTCCTTTGTTTTTGGCGGTAGCAAGGTTTTGCTTTGAAGAAGTAGATTTTTTGGCAGATACTTTAAGTTTTTGTCCGGGCTTAATCATATTACTTGATAAACCATTCCAGCTTTTTAGCTGTCTTACAGATATTCCATATTTCTTTGCAATCAAGCCTAAGTTTTCACCATTTCTTACAGTATGATACCCATTGGTGCTTTTGGTGCTTCTTGCGTATGCGGAGGATGCTGATGAGCTTCTTCTGCCTGGTGAGTAAACAATTAATTTTTGACCCGGATAAATCCTAGAGCTTCTTAAACCATTCCAAGCTTTTATTTTGCCTACAGAAGTTCTGTATCTTCTGGCAATTAAACCAAGACTTTCGCCACTTCTAACTATGTGAATACTTCTTTCTTTGGCTTTCTTGATTTGAGCTAAAAGCTTTTCTCGCTCCAAGCCTTTTTTTGACACAAAATTATATAAGCTATCTTCATGATCTATAAAATAGCCCACTTTTTCACGAGGTAAACGGAGGATATATGGCTTGCTGCTACTAGCCGGAATAATTCCCTCTTTATAAGCAGGATTTAGGAAGTCAACATCATTGATATCCATATGCATAAACTCTGCTATTTGATCAAAGGAAAGCACATCTCTTACTGTAACACTATCAATTCCGTAATATAAAATGCCGGGATCAGTTGGATAAATATTATGCTCGGCTGCATAATTAAAAATGTAGTTTACTGCAATAAAAGCTGGCACATATCCTCTTGTTTCACGAGGGAGGAAAGGCCAAACAGCCCAGTAGTTTTTTACTCCTCCTGCTCTTCTTATGGCACGGTTTACATTTCCTGGACCAGAGTTATATGCTGCCAAAGCAAGCTCCCAACTTCCATAAATGCCATATAAATTCTTTAGTAAACGCGCAGCGGCATCAGTGGCTTTATAGGGGTCGAATCTATCGTCAACCAAGGAGTTGCTATGGAGGCCATATAAACGACCGGTACCATACATAAACTGCCACAAACCTTTTGCACCGGCACGACTACCGGCTGTTGGGTTAAGCGCACTCTCTACAACAGCCAAATATTTTAATTCCAAAGGCATATCGTATTTATCCAAAACTTCTTCGAACAAAGGGAAGTAAATTTCTTTTAAACCCAGCATACGAGCGGTTTGTTTGCGACCTTTTTTTGCATAAAGGTTAATAAAGGATTTTACATGTCTGTTATAAATAAGATCTACGGGAGTTTGAACATTTAATACTTCTATGCGTAACTCATACACAGAATCGTTAAAAGTTGGGATTTCATCAGCTGCATATCCGTATATATTTAGTTCATCTGTATCGGTAATAAACTCATATTTATTAAAAAATTTCACTGTAGTTAAGCTATCAAGTTGCCGAACTAATGCAGAACCACTCAGCATGCTTAAGTCTTCATCAATATCGTCATTTTTGCCAAATTTGTTTTCGAATCCTTGTGCAAATAGAGAGGTGTCACCAAAAATATGGTTGACCAAGCTAAGGCTGTCTCCTGTTAATTCGGGGCTAAGAGTTTCCTCCTGATTGATGGCAATCTCTGCGGATGGTTTTTCTATAATTATAGACTCCTCTGCAAGCTGAGTTTGGTTTGAGTCTGTTTCTGTAGTTTCCTTATTGTTTTTACTTAAACCTTTAAATACTTGACAAGAATGAAGACCCAGAATAGTTAAAAAGAGTAGTATGAGTTGAAGTTTTTTCAGCATATTATAATTTATGTTAGATGTGCATGATAATAGCTGCAAAATTAAACTAAAATTAGGCGTTAGTGAGAATTATCTCATAGTTTTTATTAAACAAATACTGTTAAAAAAACTTAAGCTGTATCGGCGTAAAAAATTCAATTTAGGGGCTAAGTGTTTTATTTATTTGTGATAAATATTTTGTTTATCTTCACAGCGGAAAATTTTATGATCACCATTAAATCATATGTTTATGAGAAAGATAGTCTATATTTTAGTTTTGCTTACTTGTATTTCCAATGTGGGTTTGTCACAGGGATTTACTAATATTAATGCTGGTTTAACAGGACTCCATTGGAGTGATGTAGCTTGGGGCGATTATGATGCCGATGGCGATTTAGATGTTATTATTGCCGGATTGGATGCCAATGGTGCAGGAAAAACAAAGATTTATAAAAATAATGGATCTGGTATGTTTACTGAAGTTTTGGGATTGAACTTACCGGGAGTTTTTGTAGGCGATTTATGTTGGGGCGATTATGATAATGATGGAGATTTGGACCTCCTTTTGCAGGGATATACTGATAGTAATCAGTTTACAAGACTCTATAAAAATGAAGGAGGAGATAATTTTACCAACTCGGGTATTTCGTTTCCTCCTTTAGCAGATGGCTCTGTTAGCTTTGTGGATTATAATAATGATGCCTATCAAGACATTTTAGTTGCAGGATATGATGGTGTAAATTACAAATCAGTTTTATATAAAAACAATGGCAATGCTACTTTTACCGATTCTGGAATTACCTTTCCCGGTTGTATTAAAAGCAGTTATGTTTGGGGCGATTACGATAATGACGGCGATATGGATTTGTTTATTAGTGGTATGGATATGAATGGAGCATTGATTTCCAAGCTTTATAATAATGGTGGCAACGAAAGTTTTAGCGAAACATTTAATAGCTTCACAGGAGCATGGTTAGGAGATGTTGCCTGGGGCGATTACGATAATGATGGTGATTTGGACCTTCTATTATCAGGATATACTTTATCTACCGAAAGAGTTGCTAAAATTTACCGTAATAATGGAGCAGGTGGTTTCTCGGAGCTTCTATTTACCGGTCTTGTTGGTGTTTCGCATTCTTCCACTATTTGGGGCGATTATGATAATGATGGCGATTTGGATATTTTTATAGGAGGTACTTACGAAGGCAACGATGGTTGGGTTCGGGTAACTGATGTGTTTTTGAATAATGGCGATAATAGCTTTAGTGCAGCAGGCTTTAGTTTTTCGGCCGATGTTTATTGGGGAGAGTCTGCTTGGGGCGATTACGATAATGATGGCGACTTAGATTTAATATGTTGCGGTTTCGATGATTTAGGAGGAAGCAATACAATTATTTACAGGAATGATGTGTCTGTGGCCAATACAGCACCTAATCCTCCCGAAAGTATTGATATAGTAGTTACTGATAATGAAATAGAGATATCATGGGCAGCCGGAAGTGATAATGAAACAGCTGATGAGGGCTTGTCGTATAATGCATATATAAAGAACGAGGATGGAGATATTATATGGAATTCTTTATCGAATACCGATGACGGCTTTAGGCTTATTCCCGATTTAGGGAATTCTCAACAAAATAATAGTTGGACCATTAAAAATCTTGCAGTGGGGAATTATACTTGTGCTGTACAGTCGATAGATCATAATTGGGCAGGGTCAATTTTTTCTGAAGAAGAAACCTTCGTTATAACTTATGTGGGTCTCAATGAAAACACTGCAACTGATGATATTATCTTATCCAACTATCCGAACCCATTTACA
>Ga0256826_1002719_pt1 | contig 10724 bp, 10 predicted proteins | sample CV79metaG_FD_185975 | JGI IMG/M metagenome (GOLD analysis project Ga0256826, IMG submission 185975) | Hydrothermal vent microbial communities from East Pacific Rise, Pacific Ocean - CV79 | ecosystem: Environmental > Aquatic > Marine > Hydrothermal vents | place: Pacific Ocean: East Pacific Rise... | reverse complement strand
ATCAACTATAACACCATCCATCTCATCTTCATCCCAATAAGTATAACCATCTTCATCGGCTTCATCTTGTGCTACATTTGAAAAGAACTCTTCATCATCAATCTCTTGAGGATCATTGACAATTAACTCTTCTTCCTCTTCACTATCTTCTTTTATAAGATCTGATTCTGGAAGTTTCTCTCCTATCCACTCTAAAAGTTCAACTGTGTTACGGTTATGAGCTACAGATATACCAAAAATAGCATCCGTTCCAAACTCATAATAGTCCCATAGCTTCTCTTTCATTTTGTCATTGTCAATTTTATTTACAACAAGTGCCATATCTTTTCCCATAGCTTGAAGTTCGTAAAAAAGTTTCTTATCTTCATCTTCAGGAATACCTTTTCCATCAACCATGTATAAAATAATATCTGCTTTATAAGCTGCTTTGAGTGACATCTCTTTAATCTTGTCAAAAAGTTCACACCCTTTGTCTAGTCCACCAGTGTCTAGAAGTTGTACTTCTTTGTTCATAATAACAGTAGTACGGCGTTTAACATCTCTTGTAGTACCTGCAATATCTGCAGTAATAGCATCACGTTTTTTAACTAAACGATTAAAAAGAGAACTTTTTCCAACATTTGGACGACCGATAATGGCGATTTTTTTCATGAGAGACCTTGACTTGAAGAGTATTTTTGAAATTATAGCTAAATAATGAAGAGTTGTAGTTTATATGTCTCCCGAGAAGGGAGAGAAGTTGTTTTAGTTTGTAGGAAATGCTTCGTTTAAACTATCTAAAGCTTGTTTAGACTGAAACTGTTGCCATAGTGCATCTTTATTATCTACACTTGAACTTACAGTTTTTTTAACCTCTTCATTTACATCATTTAAAGAAACTGTTACGAGCATATAGATTGTTCCCGATGGTGCTTCCCAATAATCTACGGCTTTTGATTTTTTCATATATGGAGAACGAGCAAGTTGATCAGTTACAGAAGTTGAAACTTTGTCAACTACCTCTTTGTCTCCATTTCCAGTTGCTCTAGTAAAGTTTTGAACTCTATCTTTAACATCTGTTTGAATCTGCTGTGCTAACTCACCGCGGCCATTAGCAAGTGCAACTTTTCTCATATGAGCAATTCCAGCATTTGACTTTTCTGCAATACCTACACCAGCATAATAGCCATCAAGAACAGGAATACAAGTCCATTTTGGAGCTAAAACATTCTCTTGTTTACAGCTAAAGCTTGTCTCTTCTTTTTTTGGTTCAGGTTTTTTGTCTGAACACCCTGTAATTGTTGCCGCTACTAAACCAGCTAATGCGATAGATGAAATGATTTTTAACATTGAGTTTCCTTGGGTAAGTTTTAGAAAATTATATCTAAATTATTGTGAATAAATTGTGAAGTAAGATATAATCCGTTTTATGAAATATTACCCTTATGAAGAATTTAAAAAAGATACAAAGAGCTTAATTGAAAAAGTGAGAGAGTTTGAGGTTGAGGAGATAGTTGGTATAGCTAGAGGTGGTTTAACATTAGCTCACTCTATTGCTGAAGGTTTAGATGTACGTAAAGTTCAGACACTTCGAACGGAACTTTATGATAGAAGTCAAAAACGTGATGAACTTACTATTTTTGCTAGTTGTGAGTTTAAAAATGTAAGACGAGTTTTAGTTGTTGATGATATTGCTGATAGTGGAGAGACACTAGAGGCTGTTATGAAGTATTTACAAAGAGTCTACCCCACTATTGAGTTTAAGTCGGCTACACTTTTTTATAAAAAGAGTTCTGTTTATGAGCCACATTTTTGGATAAATATAGCAGATGATTGGATAGACTTTTTTTGGGAGAGAGATTTTAAAAGCTAAGAAAAGTTATTTCTTAGCTTCTTTAATCATCTCATAAGCTTGGTTAATCTCTTGAGTTTTTGCAGTTGCTTCTTGCATATACTCTTCACTTTTACCTTGTGACTTAATAATATCAGGGTGATACTGACGGACTAATTTTCTATATGCCTTTTTTATTACACTCATTTCATCATTTTCATTCACACCGAGTAGTTTATAGGCATCTGAAATATTAGCTTTTGGTGTAATATTTGCCATTATTTTTTCAAACTGGTCAAAAATAGCATGATAAGCATTAGGGTCAAACTCTAGGGATTGAGCAATTGTTTGTAGTAAATCCTCTTCACTTTGAGACACTTCGCCATCTATAAATGCCAACTGAATTAAAAATCCCATAAATTGCTGTTTTTTTGAGGAGTCATTTTTAATAATCTGAGCAAGTCTCTGTGAAATTATTTGGGTATCATCAGAACGATTTTTCTCTTCGTTAAATATACGTTTTAGAATATCTTTTGTTTTAGTAGGTTCTGGAAAAATATTTGAAATGTCATCAAACATAATGCCAACTAGCTCCGCTTCAAGAGCATCGACTTTTCCATCAGCTTTTGCTATTTTTGCTACAAGTGCAACAAAAAGACCTAATTCACTCTTTTTTAAGGCATCGTAAGAGACCGAGAAGTTTTTAAAAGACTCTTTGGAGTAATCTGTATATTTAGAGTAGCTTTTAAAAATGTAGTAGAAAACTGCACCAAGAAGTGCAAAAAGAATAATATTTCCCATAAGAAATTCCTCATTTTGTATAAAATTTTGAAGAGATTATACAAAAATGAGATTAATATTTAGTGATAACGTTTTACTTCTTCAATCATACCATCAAGAATACCAAATAGTGTTTTACTTGCCTCTTCCATATCATGAAAATTATTTACTATAGTTGTTGCATTTTGAACACGCTTGTCATCATTTTTCATAAAGTCTAAGTTTTTATGTACTGAGTCGTGAACAGTTTTATGTGGTGCTAAAAGAGAACGATAGCCATTAGTCGTAGAGAATCTTGCTTTACCTACATCACCATACCACTTACCTAAACGACACTCTGTATGTGAACTAAATTTTGCAGTTTGGCTACCATCTACTATAGTGTCATAAGCATTAGCTTTAAAAATGATATGGTCTATTTTTGCGAGTGTAACAAATACTGAGTCTTCCATATCTTCAACTATATCTGCCATCACTTGTGCATCACTATTTAACTCACTCATTGTAGAGTTAAAATTGTCAACTGAAGAAGAAGAGTCTTCAGCAAGTCCAGTCATAGTCTCTGATTTATCTTGAATAATACTTGCTTCTTGTTTCATAGAGTTTATAGATATTGTGATTTCACTTGTTGCTTTTTGTGTTCTCTCTGCTAGTTTTCTTACTTCATCAGCAACAACAGCAAAGCCACGACCATGTTCCCCAGCACGAGCAGCTTCAATAGCGGCGTTTAAAGCAAGAAGATTTGTCTGTTCAGCAATATCTTTAATAAGGTCAACAACATGAGCCACTTCATTTGTCTGCTCGTTAAGACTGACAATACTTACATTTGAGTCACTTATATGCTCAACTAATGTCTGTAGTTTGTTTAAAATATTTTCTACTTCAGACATAGCATGTGTGGATTGTCCACTAGTTTTTTGAGTACTTGCACGAACATCTTTTAGCTCTTCGATAATTGTACTCATATCTCCTTGGATAATTGTTAGTCCTTCTCCTACATCACCAATACCTCGAATAGTCGCACTAAATCCAATAAGTTGCTGTTTATTATGAGAATCTTTCATGGCGTTTATACCACTACATACCATCTTAACAGCTTGTGAAAAATCACCTTTTAATCCCTCATCACTTAAATCGTAACTAAAGTCTCCTTTTGCCGCTTGTGAGATAGAAGTGTTGATTTTATGAATTAAGTTTGCAAATGTTTCTACTAATGATTGAAGCATTTGTGCTATGTCTCCCATTTCATCATTTGCAATACCATTTAAATCTAGTTTAGATAAATCACCATCATTAACTTTTTTTATAAGAGTGTTGAATTTAGATATAGAAGAAGAGATACCTTGCGTAATGTTATATGATATATATAATATTAGTAGTAAAACTAAAAGAGAAACGATTAGAACAGTGTTTAGTGTTATAAGAGCAGAGTTTGCTTTGTTATTTGCTAAGCTTAATGTCTCATTAGCAATTTTATCTTCATATCTTTTTAGCTCATTAATTTTGGATGTAATAGTTTTAAACCAGTAAATACTATCTATTCCAAAGTTTTCATTTTTACTTAGTGCAATATCTCTCATTCTTTGAACTTCTGCAAATGAAGAGTGTTTTTGAAGAGACCTAAAAGCATTTTGATTCTCTTTGCTTGTTGTATTAAAAAAGAGATTTAAAAGTGTTTTTTGCTCACTTGCTAATGAAGAGAATTTTGCAAAAGTATTAATAGTAAATTTGTCTGCTGCAAAAACACCTGATAGAACTGCTCTTTCAACACCTGCTCTCTCTTTAGAAGAGATAAAGACCACATAACTACCAAAGTTAGTTCTTACATCTGGATTTTCAGGTACAGTTGAAAAATTTGAAATAGTGTCGATAATATTTTTGTTTAAAGCCGTATAAAAACCTACTGCTGATTTAGTTGTAGTTGATAGTGAATTAACTTTTCTTCTCATATCTTGAATGGCGTTTGAGCTAATTATTGATTTAACACTTGCAATTTCTTTAGTTAATGATGAAGTTTTATAAAACTCTTGAAGTTGAGCTATTTTTTTGTCTGTTTGGAGTTGTTGAGCTGGTAAAATATCTGCAAAGTTTTTACCATTTGAGCCAATAAAACCAGCAGAAGCTCCTCTCTCTTTTTGCAGTTCATGTAAAACAGCACTCGTTTTAATTGAGAGTTCAACAATACTATATGTTTTAGTATCATTTAAGTATGAGGTATATGCTGAGTAAGCAATTTTTATGGAATATGCAAAAATTATTACAAGTACTATAGCACTTAGTAAAATGAGTTTCTTTTTGATGGTGAGATTTTTCATCTAATTTCCTTTATTTAACTTTAAAGTATTAATATAATTATTCTATTAAGATAAACCTTTATTATTAATAAAAATGATATAATAGAGTATGAAAAGTATAAATAATTTTAATAATGGTGTAAAATATATGCTTATTGCATCTTTTACATTTGCCATTATGGGAGCCTTCGCAAAATTAGCAAGTGTTACTCTCTCTTCTTTAGAAGTTGTTTTCTTCCGCAACCTCGCTGGTGTGGTTATTGTAGGCTTTGCAGTTTTTAAAACACCTATGGTTCAAGTTGGTGGAAAACCATTACTTTTGTTCTTCCGTGGCTTAATGGGATTTACTGCATTACTCGCTTTTTTTTATAATATTGCTCATATTTCACTAGGTGATGCTATGACATACTCAAAAACATCACCAATATTTACTGCTATATTTGCCTTTATATTTTTAAAAGAAAAACTCTCATTTAGAGGATGGTTAGCGGTATTTATAGGTTTTATTGGAATAGTGTTTATTACACAACCAAGTGAAGTTGGATTTTCAAAATATGACTTGTTAGGAATTTTTAGTGGTATAGGTGCAGCTTTAGCCTATACATCCATCCGAGAATTACGAAATTATTACGATACTAGAGCTATAGTTTTGTCTTTTATGTTAACAGGAACTTTAGGACCTATAGTTCTGTTTATTATATCTTCATACATCAGTGTTCCTGAATTAGATTTTTTATTAGGTGAGTTTGTAATGCCTAAGGGAATTGTATGGTTTTATGTAATTGCGATGGGTGTTTTTGCAACTATATCTCAGCTGCTTATGACAAAAGCTTATGGAGAGACAAAGGCGGGTATTGTTGGAGCAGTCTCGTATACAAATATTTTATTTTCAATTATAGTAGGTTTAATGCTTGGGGATTCTTTGCCATCATTTATGAGTATGTTTGGAATTGCTTTAATAGTATTTGCAGGGATAATGGTAGCTCGTGCTAAGTAGAGATTAAAATGAATAAGGTATAATTATATGCTTTCAATCAAAAGATTAGGCTGAAATTATACACTAATATAATAAATTTGTAAATTAAAGAAGAAAAATGAAACTTTTAGCAGGACCTTGTGTTATTGAGAGTGAAGAGAATATATTTAAAATAGCAAAAGGCTTAGAAAAATATCATAGAGATGACTCTATAGATTTTTATTTTAAATCTAGTTTTGATAAGGCAAATAGAACTTCTTTAGGTTCTTTTCGTGGACTAGGTATAGATGAAGGATTACGAATTCTTCAGAAAGTTAAAGATGATTTTGGATATAAAATTGTAACGGATGTCCATGAATCTATACAGGTAAATGCTGTAGCTGAAGTTGTAGATATGTTGCAAATTCCAGCATTTTTATGCCGTCAAACTGACTTACTGGTTGCTTGTGCAAAAACAAATAGAGAAGTAAATATTAAAAAAGGTCAGTTTCTTTCAGCTGATGCTATGAAGTATCCACTTTTAAAAGTCTTAGAGACTAGAGGATGTGGAGAACCAAGTTATGAAAATGCTAAAAAACATGGCGTTTACCTCTGTGAGCGTGGTAACAGTTTTGGATATGGAAATATGGTTGTTGATATGAGAAACTTAGTTATTATGAGAGAGTTTGCACCAGTTATTTTTGATGCAACTCACTCTGTTCAAATGCCAACAGCACAAGATGGTAAAACAGGTGGAGACAGCTCAATGGTACCTCACTTAGCAAAAGCAGCCGCGGCAATAGGTGTTGATGGTTTCTTTTTTGAGACACATTTTGACCCAACTGTAGCACTGAGTGATGGTCCAAATATGTTAAAAATGGACGATTTAGATAAATTAATAGTAACAATTAAAAAAATACAGGAGATATAAAAAATGAATTTAATTGAAGGTAAGTTAAAAGTAGTTAATGGCAAGAAAATTGCAATAGTTAGTACAAGATGGAATCACTTTATAGTAGATAGATTAGTAGAGGGTGCTAAAGATGCATTTTCTCGTCATGGTGGTAATGATGAAGATTTAACACACGTTTTAGTACCAGGTGCTTATGAACTTCCAATGGTAGTTGACCAACTATTAGCAAGTGGAAAATATGATGCAGTGTGTGCTTTAGGTGCAGTAATCCGTGGAGCAACTCCTCATTTTGATTATGTTTCTGCTGAAGCTACTAAAGGTATCGCTTCTGTTTCACTAGCTCACCGTAAACCAGTTTCATTTGGTCTACTTACTACTGATACAATTGAGCAAGCTATAGAGAGAGCAGGTACAAAAGCTGGTAACAAAGGTTTTGAATCTATGACAGTTATAATAGAACTACTTGACCTTTATGAGACAATATAATGGCAACTAGACATCACGCTCGTATGGCTGTTGTAAGCCTACTATATGCATTTGATTTAGGTAATGGAAATACAGCTGAACATGCAGCTGAAATATTAGAAGAGAAAAAAATTCGTAATAAGCAGAGAGATTTTGCACTTACACTTTATGATGGTGTAATGGATAACCTTGAAGTTTGTGATAAGGCGATAGTTGCACACTTAAAAGAGTGGGACTTTGAACGTTTAGGAGCTATAGAAAGAGCAACTCTTCGTTTAGCATCTTATGAAATTCTTTTTGGTGAACTTGACTCTGCTGTAGTTATAAATGAAGCAGTTGAAATTACAAAAGCTTTTGGAACTGAACAGTCTCCAAAGTTTATTAATGGCGTTTTAGACGCAATTTCAAAAGATAAGTAAAGAAACAAATGTATAAAATTTTCTTTTTAGTAGCTCTCTTTTCTTCAGTAGTATTTGGGTCAAATAAATGTCTCTCATGCCATGAGGGGATAGAGCATATTCGTAGTGAAAGTTCTGGAATGATGAAAGCTATTTTAGATGTAGCAGAGAAAGCAGGACACAAAGGTAACGACTGCATAGTCTGCCATGGTGGAACCCCTACGACTAAAAAGAAAAAACGTGCACACTCTGGAACTGTTAAGTATTTTAAAACACACAAAGGTCCAAAAGAGTACTACCCAGCACCTGGAAGTACATGGATAAATCAGAACACTTGCGGAATGTGTCACAAAGAACAAGTAGATGCTCAAATGAACTCCCTTATGATGACTGAACAGGGAAAAATACAGGGAGCCCTCTGGAGTTTTGGTGGTAAAAATGGGTATAAACATGATGTTGGAACCTATAAAACAAAAAATCCAAAAGATCCTCATAAGCGTTTAGGAACAGATAAATATAGAAAATATATGAGTAAACTTTCGCTTATGGAACCACAAGCTTTTCCAAAAGAGATGAAAGAACTTCCCGCTGCACCAACAGCAGAAGAAGTTGAAAAAGACCCATCTTTAGCAGTTTATACTTACCTTCGTCAGGAGTGTTTACGTTGTCATACTGGTTCTAAAGGTCGTCAAAAACGTGGAGACTACAGAGGAATTGGGTGTGCATCTTGTCATATTCCTTACTCTAATGAAGGTTTTTATGAGGGAAATGATAAAAGCATAAGTAAGAAAAAACGTGGACATCTTCTTGTTCATTCTATTCAATCTTCTCGTGATGCTAAGGTTAAAGTGAACAATATAGAGTATTCAGGAATCCCTGTAGAAACTTGTTCAACTTGCCATAATCGTGGTAAAAGAATTGGCGTTTCTTACCAAGGTCTTATGGAAAAAGCATACTCTGGACCTTATGATAATGAGGGAAATTCACAACCAAAACTTCATACAAAACGCTATATGCATATGCAAGAAGATATACATTTTCAAAAAGGTATGCTTTGCCAAGATTGTCACACATCTAATGATATGCATGGGGATGGTTTTTTAGGTGGTGCAAACGCCGCTGCTGTTGAGGTTGAGTGCCAAGATTGTCATGGAACAACAAAGGCTTATCCATGGGAATTACCTCTAGGGTATAGTGATGAGTTTAGCACTAAAGCTATAAGTGGTGAGGCTCGTGGTGTTACAAAAACAATGGCTGAGTATTTAAAAATGGGTAGTGTGAATGAGCCACGAGATGGTTACCTTTTAACTGCTCGGGGCAATCCTCTTATTCATGCTGTGCGAGATGGAAATGATATTATAATGCACCTAGCAAGTGGAAAAGATATAAAACTTACACCACTTAAAAAGCTAAAAGATAGTGAGAAGTTATCTCCTAAAGGTCTTTTGGCAATGGACTCTATAAGTTCGCATAATGACAAATTAGAGTGTTACACTTGTCATGCTTCATGGGCTCCACAATGTTATGGATGTCATGTGAAAATAGACTACTCAAAAGGAAAGAAAAATCCTGATTATCTTAAAGCATCTCACGACCATGATTTACATGGAAGAACAGGTGGAATGAAAGATATGAGAAAATATCTTGTGGATGGTGCAGTAACGGAAACGAGAAGTTTTATGCGTTGGGAGAACCCAGCACTAGCACAAAATGGTGAAGGAAGAATAAGCCCAACGATTCCAGGTTGCCAAACTACTATTACTGTAATTGGCAAAGATGGTAAAGCACTTTTAAAAAATCATATATACAAAATTCCAAATGTAGAAGGAGCAGGAGAAGAGGGGCAAAATGCTATAGATATGGCACCTGTTCAACCTCATACGATCTCTAAAGAGGGACGTTCTTGTGAGTCGTGTCACACGACACCAAAGGCATTGGGGTTTGGAATAGCTGGTTCAAAAAGTACTAAAGACCCATCTATAACAACCATAACAGATATTATGACAGCGAGTGGAAAAGTGATTCCTACTATAGTAGATGAACAGATGCCCTCTATAGCAAATTTACATTATGACTATTCAAAATTTTTAGATGAAAATGGAACACAAATTCAAACAGTTGGTCATCACTGGAGTCTATCTGGACCACTTTCAAAAGAGCAGAGAGATAAACTTGACAGAAGTGGTGTCTGTTTCTCTTGTCATCGAGATATCCCTAAAGGAAATTTAGCCATATCAGCGATTACACATATAGCGGAGATGGCAGATATAAAAATAGACAATAAAATGCATAAAGAAATTTTAAACAAAAGCTTAAATGTTACTGCATGGACACAAGTTTTAGGTGGGCTTTTTTTAGGTATGCTTCTTGTTTATGGAATATATTTAATATTTTTTAAGAAAAAACCGTATAACCCAAGAAATGAAGGATGGAAATAATGATAAGTAAAATTTTTGTAGCAATTTTAACATTAAGTACTTCTCTTATAGCAAATGACATAATTGTAAAAGAGAGTAGTTGTAGTGTAAATAAAACAGTAAAAAATATTAAAAAAATAGTTAAACGAAAAGGTTTAAGTGTTTTTGCAACAATTAACCACTATGGAAACGCCAATATGGTTAATATGAAATTAAATGAGTCAAAAATGGTAATTTTTGGAAACCCAAGAATTGGAACAGCTCTAATGCAACAAGATATGAAAGTAGGTTTAGACTTACCACTAAGAGTTTTAGTCTATGTTGATAAAGATAAAAAAGTAAAAATGGCATATAGAGATGCTTCTTGGTTAGCTGAGAGACATATTTTAGATGCACCAAAAAAAGTAGCAAGAATAAACAAAGCTATGGATAAGATGACAACAAGAGCAGGTATATGCAAAAAAGATTAACAAAAGAAGAGGCTTTAGAGCTACTTAAAAATGCAGATTTAAAAGAGCTAGGTCGTAAAGCAAGTGCAAGAAAAAAAGAACTACATCCAAAAGGTATTACAACTTTTGTAATAGATAGAAATATAAACTATACAAATATCTGCTGGGTGGACTGTAAGTTTTGTGCTTTTTATAGACATGAAAAAGATGCAGATGCCTATGTACTTACATTTGATGAGATAG
>Ga0256826_1002718_pt1 | contig 10726 bp, 11 predicted proteins | sample CV79metaG_FD_185975 | JGI IMG/M metagenome (GOLD analysis project Ga0256826, IMG submission 185975) | Hydrothermal vent microbial communities from East Pacific Rise, Pacific Ocean - CV79 | ecosystem: Environmental > Aquatic > Marine > Hydrothermal vents | place: Pacific Ocean: East Pacific Rise... | reverse complement strand
AGTATCTTCCATCTTTTGCCATATTTTTAACTACAGCATTGATGTTTTTACCTTGTGATATGGTTTGCCATAATAGTTTAAATACAACCTTTGGCATATCGGGATGGCGAACTACATTATGGGCTTTCCCTATAAGCTCATCTTCGCTATAACCTGATACTTCCATAAAGTAATCATTACAGTAGGTTATTTTTCCTTTTGCATCGGTTTCACTAATAATATATTTTTTTGGGTCTAGTTTTATCTCTTGGTCTATTGGGGTTGGTTTGTTCATATTTTTTCCTTTTTTATTCAGCACATTCGGGTGTAAACACGCCGATTCCAAAATAAAATTTGCATATATGGAATCGGAGGATTTAGCCCCGAACAGTTCTTTTTTACACCAAATCTTTTAATCTGAAATCAAACTTTAAAGCATCTTCATGACAAACATCAACACAACGTCCACAAAGTGTACAATCTGCACCTGTGATATATTGAGTTTTTATCTCTTTTTCATCTATCTGCTTTTTATATTTGGCTTTGGTTATCTCTAGTACTTGTGGTTCAAAACAGACATCATGACATACCATACAGCTATCACAACTATCATTCCACTGAATTCTAAGAGCCGAAACCTTTCCTATCATTCCATAAGTTGTACCAATTGGGCAGATGTAGCTACACCATGCTCGTCTTGAAAAGAAAACCTCAATGGCAAATACAACAGCTACCCAAACAAGAGCAAGTGACCAACCATAGGCGATGGTTCGGCTTAAGATTCCAACTACAGAGAAGCTCTCAAAGATAATATATCCACTAAAAAAAGCCATAGATAAAAAGGCTACCCAAAATAGATATTTAACTCTGTGGTCAAATTTTCTATTTTTAATAATCTTCTTTTTAACTAAAGTGTTGTGTAGTTTTTCGCCATATTCGCTCAAAATTCCATAAGGGCAGACCCATGAACAGTATGCTCTTCCCCCAACCAACATATAAACAATTACAATTGTAGAGACACCAATAATAATATTTATAGGAATATGATATGTTGCCAACCATACCTCTAGTGTAGCAAAAGGGTCTATCATATGAAAACCTAAAAAGCGTGAGCCGTTAAGTGTTCCCTCTAATACTTGCAGGTCTATAAAAAATGATAAGAAGAAGAGTAGATGAATTCCAATAACCAAAATCCATCGCTTCATTCGGTAGCTAAACTTTTTTTTCCCCTCTGGTGTGGTACTCCAAAAGGTTGACCAGAAGGTGCTGTTTTTTATTGTCTCTCGGTTGTTGTATTTATCCATTGTTTTCTCCTATCGGTGCGATAGCAATCGCACCCTACAAATAATAAGTCGTTATTTATTTTGTGCCTCTGCTCTTGCTGGGAATTCTCCAATCTCATCAGCTAAAGTTCTTAAATCCTCTTCGCTTAATTTAATTAAAAGTCCTTTCATAATCATGTTCTCTTTTCTTCCTGCTTTAAAATCAACAAGTTGCTGGAATATCGCATCAGCTGTTTGACCAAACAGTTTTGGTCCCATAAGCTTTTTACCATTTTGCATTCCTGAACCATTAACTCCATGACATGAAGAACATTTACTTTTATAGGCTTGACTTACCTCAAATGCTCCTGCATTTCCTGCTTTGTCTCTTAGAGCTTTTAGTTTATCCATCTCTTTAGCTCGGTCATCTTTCTCTTCTATTTTGGTTGCACTTGCATTACTCATGCTGTTACCAAAATCTTTAATAATCTTTCCATGCTCTCCACCATGATAAGCGTGACCTTGATTATAGGTATAACCCATTAGGGCAAAGATAACGATGGTCAATACTCCAACTACAATATGCTTCATTTTTTACTCCTCATCTCTCTAATTTTTTGATTAAATGTATAAATTTCATCTGCTAACTCACGAATCTCACTATCTTCCATATGGTCAATAAGCCCATCCATTAAAGGGTTGCTCTTTTTTCCACTCTTAAAATCTGCAATACTATTAAATATCTCATCGGATGTCTTAGACAACAGTGAAGGACCCACCACACCATTGGCATAGTCACTGTGACACGCTGAACATTTAACCCTAAAGTGTTTGCTAAGTTCTCCTACCAAAAGCCCTATCTTGACCTCTTCATAAGGGCTTCGAATATTCATATTTGCTTCTATGGCTGTTCTTGGCTTTACTCTAACCGAAGCATCTTTATTTGCAGGTTGAGCATTTTGGTCATAGGCACTCTTAACATTATAATCGTAGTAGTAGGTATCATTTTTATCTTTTGTATGTTTTTTATGCTCTTCTACTTTTATCTCTTTTGCATTATTGTTGGTTACAATCTCTATTTTTGGTGTTGGGGCTTCTTGGGCTTGTTTAACAACCTCTTTTGGTTCATCTCCACAGCCTACAAGAGCAAAAATAGAACCTATTAATAAAAGCTTACCCATACTCCTTGTTCTGTTCGGGGCTACAGCCTCCGATTCCGAGAATATTATCATTATACGTCTCCTTTATCATACTGCTCTTTATATGTTACTCTTGGTTTTATTACAATTGATGGTTTATCTGTTGGACAAACCTCTTGACACGCTCCACAACCAATACACCCATCATAAATCTCTGGTCGTCTTCCACCATCTTTATCACTAACCATAGATATTGCACTCATTGGGTTAGGAATAGGACACATATCAGCACAGAGAGTACACTGTTTATCTGCGTAACTGTCTAGCTTTTCTAACAAATCAAGCTCTTGTTGTGTTACATTGTTCACACCATCTGTAAAACGGTGCATTTTGGTACTAAACCCTTTTGGAATAGGCGTATTATTCATAGCCAAACAGCTATCAGGAAACTCTAATACAGCAATTCCCATATGAGAATCTTGAATGGTTGAACACTCATGGTCTAATGCTCCAGAGGGACAAGCCAATACACAAGGAACAGCTTCACAAGCCCAACAAGCACGAATATTTGCATCAATATATGGCGTACCCTCTCCTGCACCTTTTGCCCAATCGGCTAAATTTATCGAGTGAAAAGGACAAACTTGTAGACACTGTCCACACTTAATACATAAACCAAGAAAGGTATGCTCATCAACAGCCCCAGGGGGTCGAAGCCGTGTTTCAGAGGCATTTAGAAAAGGGCTTAACCCAACACCACCTGCCAACACTAAGCCTAAAATTCCAAGTGTTGAATATTTTATAAACTCTCGTCTCTCTGTCTCTATTTTTGCCATTCTCAACCCTTTAGTTTTAGTTTTGGTTTTTCATCTTCTAGCAGAAAAATTGGCTCTGAAAATGGAGCTAATTTTGCCAAAAAGTTTAATAATGAAATCACAGGCGACCCATAAAAGAACTTTACATCAGGATTATATACCCAAAGTTGGTCTGCATATTGATAGACTTTATGTGGGGTATCTCCAATATTATCTCCATCTCTGTCAAATCCTGCATAATTATCCCAGTAGTTACCTACAATCTCATTCTCATTGGTTTTACTACCTCTGCTATCATTAATAATATCTTCGATATTCCCTTTAATCACATTATTTTTAAGAATATTATTCTCACTCAATGAGTGAAAATGTAACGCCTCTGAATTATAAAAAATCTTATTATCCTCTATCCAGTCATGGGTATCAGGCTCAAAAGGAGACCTATCAATATATATGCCTTGAGCACAATAGATAATAGTGTTATCTTTTATAGTAAAGTTGGTTACATCTTTCAGACCAATTCCCATACCTGTTGCGCCTATAGAGCTTTGTACCAAATTACCTGTGGCAATAGTATCTTTTGAGTACATAAAGAATATCCCTACGGAATTATGTTTGTAGATATTATTTTTTACAATATTTTTACCTGCATACATAAAATGCAATGAGTAACGGTTATACTCTCCATAGTTGGCTTCAATTAAATTTCCGTGAGAGTACCAAACCACCATATCCCTAGATTTAATCAATCTATTTTTAATAATGATATTATCATTACTATACCAAAGTCGTAACCCATCACCTCGAAGCCCCAAATCAAAATCTTTTGATGTAATATTATTTTCACGAATAATAGAGTTACTTACCATCTGCATGTCAATACCAAAAAGGGCATTATCTATTTTACAGTTAGATACCTCACACTGTTTAGCATCTTTAATTAAAATTGCCGAATCTAAGGTGTGAGTCATATCTCCAGAGTTGGTAATTTTTAGATTTTTAAGGGTTACAAAAGAACTCATTATTTTAATAATTGTTCCATTTCCCTCTCCATCAATAACAACACCAGACTCTTTTCCAAGAATAGTTAGTGGTTTTTTTATGACAATACTACCTTTATAAACACCTTTTGGAAGCTTTAGAATAGAGCCTGATGGAGCTTTATCTATTGCATCTTGTAGGGCATTGGCATTAAGATAACTTAACAGCAGTAAAAAAATTATAAAAAATTTCAAATTTATACCTCGTAGGGTGCGTTTGCAACGCACCAATAATTCCAATTTAAATAAAAGGTACATTATAAACGCACCTTACGCTCTTATTTGGTTATTGACCAGTCTCTTTCATAGCTTTATTTCTTGCTAAAACAGCCAAGAGGCTCAATAATGAAATAGCTACCAACAGGTAAAAACCAATAGTAGGATAAGAGTGTGTTGTAAACTGTGCAATCTTTCCATCTCCAAATACAGTTGGCATAAATGGTTTAATTTTAAATGCACCCCAATCATGTAGATTATGACCAAACCAATAGAGCCAGTAGGAGTAATCAGCAATAAACAGCACAGGAAGTGAAACAGGGATAAGCATTGCTACGGTAAATATTTTTTTGTTATAAGCGATAAAGTAAATCATTAACAGAGATAAAAAAAGAAGTGCATAGATACCAATCTCACGTTCAAATTGACCACCAACCCACATAGGGTCCATTCCAACATAGTGGTTAATGGTATTCATCTCATGAACCTCTCCACTAAATCCATCAAAGTGAAAAAATACAGGAATACCTTGTGGAAATGCCTCTTTAGGGTAGTTTGGAGCTTCTAGAGAGACAGCCCAAATAGGAAGAGAGGCAACACCTATCTCAGAAGCACTTTTAATCATCTCTTCAAGATTATTGTGTGCCTCTTTAGGAGTAGCAACACTCTTGTATCTACCTTGATTATAGGTATTCCAAACCGATTTACTAAGCGATGAAATCTCTTCTGTTTTTCCTTCGTGAATTTGATTTAACGTTCCATGAAAGGCTATCATTGGAAAGGTAAAGCCTAATGTCAGAATGATTAATGCCAATGATGCAAAAATCTTTGATTTTTTAAAACTTGGGTGCATATCTTCTCCTCTTGAATTAATGATTTATTATCACTATTATAACTTTTGGTTAGTATAGTGAAAAAGAGAGATGCTAAAAGTGATTTATATCAAGTTTTAAAGATTTTACTATAAACTATCAGCTACCCCAAAATCATCATTTTCATAAATATAGGTTGCGATTTTACTCAAAGTATCTAAATCTATAGACAAATAAGGCATAAGTTTATACTTTTCTATCGCCTTTGGAAACTTAGAATTCTTCTCATTTGGATGACTAAGCCACTCTGCCATATTTTCTACAAATGCCTTTTTTTCGGGGTATACCATAAGATAATAACCTTTTACCTCATGCAAACTTGGGGCAGATGGTTTTCCTAACTCTCCATGACAAGCAATACAATTTCCGTAAAATAAAAGTCTATTCTCATTAGCAGACAAAGTACTTAAAATAAGTATATATATCAATAAAAAACGTTTCAAATTAACTCCATTTTATAATTATTATTTGTATAGATTATACATATTTTCACTTTAAAACCATTTTTATATTCTAATTAAGAGTAATTTTATCCTATTTAATATATTATCCATAATAATAACTATTATCAAGGAACTCTATATGAAAAAATTAATTGCAATGACAATTTTAACAGCTACAACACTAATGGCAGATATACAAGCAGGAGAGAAAGTATATAAAGAGAATTGTGCCATTTGCCACAGCATTAATGGTGGTGGTGGCTTAGGACCTGATTTTAATATGGTTGCTTACTCAAGACATAAAGAGGAGATAGAGTACTATGCAAAAGACCCTTATGCGATGAATGAAGCTTTTGGATACACAGCTAATGCAATGCCAACCCTACCTTTAGAAGACCAACAGTTCAAAGATGTAGCTGAATATATCTCATCTTTACAACCATTTAAAAAGTGGATGATAAAAAAGAAACCGACTAAAAAGATGATTGTGAAAAAAGAGGAGAGTAACGAAAGTAATAAAACAGTAAAAATTGTATCAACAACCCCTATAAAGATTGAAGATAGCAATATTACTAAAGAGAATGGGTAGGTTTATTGTTCCTAATTATATTTAAGTGGCTCTTTAATATCTAACCCTTAAAAGTAAGGGTTATGAGTTCCAATATTAATATAAAACTCTATACTAATTCTATACTGCATGTCTATTAAAACAGTGTGTAAACCATCAAGTTTTTCTTGTAGTTTAGAATTTTAATGGTAAATAGGTTTTTAAATAATTGGTCGGTAAACCGACCCTACGCGATACTTTTTCTTGTCAAACTACCAATATCTAAAAACTCCAATATTAAAAACTCGTCAATTTACCGTCATCTAAAATTACTCAAAAAAACCTTGTACATTATTAAAAATATACTACTTTGAATAGTTGAATTGACGTAAAAGCTCGGTTTTTAGGGGCTATAAGATTTTTTTTCGTTAATTTACCGTCTTGTTTCCATCAATTTACCGTCATAAAAATGATTTTTCTCGTCAGTTTACCGTTATATTCGTTAGAATACCGTTTCTAACGATATTGTGATATAATGTTGTTTTATAATATATTTAGGATTAAAAATATGAAAAAAATAAAAAAGCATAATACTCTTACTGATGGATATATTCCAATTACGCTAAATAGTGCTGTGCTTCCTGATAAACTTATTAATGCTCTTTACTGGAAATTTGAAGAGAATGGAGCTAGTGGAGAGAGATTTAATATGTCTATGGCAGAGCTTAGAACGCTGTTGGGTTTAAAAAGCACAAAAGAGGACAAACGAATCTATGAAGCTATAAAACTTCTTCAAACTCCTATACAGCTTAGAGACTTTTCATTTAAAGGACAAGATATATCATGGATGTCAGCCCCTTTTTTATGTGCAGTTATCAAATGGAAAGATAATGAAAATTATTTGAGTCTACAAGTAGATGAGATGACAATAGAAGCATTAAAACAAAAAGCAGGATATACACCAATAGAGCTTGAAATATGTAATAAATTTAGAACAAAATATGGTCTAAAAATATATGAGATGTATCTTCGATATTACTCTTTACCAAACAAAGAGGGAAAAGGAGTTGGTAAAATTTCTAAAAGTAAAGAGCATTTAAATAAAATATTTGGAACAACCTATAAAGCACCAAGTGATATAAAACGAGGAATAGACCGAGGCATAAACGAAATAGAAAAAATCACAGGCGAACTAATAAGCTGTTTCTACCACAAAGCAGAAAAAAAATTCATCTTCGGTTGGCATCAAAAAGAGAAATATCCAAATTTACGGATTCCTTATGAGAGAATAGATGAGTTTATTGAGTGGTATTTAATGCACAAAAAAGAGCTAAAGATTCACTCCATTTTGAAATATAGAGTTGGACTGAAAAAGAAAATTTTAGAGGATAAGTTTGATGATTTAGATACATTTTATAGGGGGATGTTGAAGTGGAAGTATGATTTAAATCCTAATGATTTTTTTGATGTTAGAACGGGAATGTATAGGAATTTCTAAAACAAATATATCTTTCGGGGCTGAAGCCTCCGATTCCATAAAATGGCAAATTTTAGATGTTGGCATATTTGGAAACGATGGCTTTAGCCTCGTAGGAAATCCTAATATTTATCTTACTTTATTGATACTCTCTCTTCTCTTTAACATGTTCAATTGCTTTATATAATTTACGCTCTAAAACATCTTTAGGAGGTAACTTCAACCAATACTCTGAAACATGAATATTATCTCGTTCCAAATCCATCAACTCCACCACTTCACTATCTTTAGAAGCACATAAAATAATGGCTATTGGTTCTTGTTCCCCCTCTTGCTTCTCATATTTAGACAACCATTTAAGATAAAGTTCTACTTGTCCTTTATAGTGAGGGATAAATTCTCCAAGCTTTAGTTCTATAAGTACCAATCTTTTGAGTTTTCTATGATAAAAGAGCAAATCCATAACATAGTCATTGTTTCCTATTTGAATTCGCTGTTGACGGCTCAAAAATGCAAAATCACTCCCAAACTCCAAGATAAACTTTTCAAGCTCTTTCAAAATAGCACTCTCTAAATCTCTTTCACTAAAGGTATCTTGTAGCTCTAAAAAATCAAGCAGACAAGGGTCTTTTAAGAAAGTTAAGGCTTCTTGTTTTGAGGTTTCGATGATATTTTTTATGTTGTTGTATAAGATTGATATATTTTTTTCTTTTTTTAAATTTGACATTTTTACTATTTTTTATTTCAAATTATTCAAAATCTTATTAAGTTCTTTCAAGAGCTTTATACTATTGCTAAACTCTTTTCGATATAACTCTTTTGCTCTATCATCATGAGAGCTAGAGTTCATCAATATATTTTTATAAAACTCTGTTTTTAAAATCATCTCTTTCAAAAAAGACAATTCATTATTTCTAAATCTTAATTTATTGGGTATCGTCTCTATCTCCTCTTTTAATTGCAGATATTTAGTACTATCATCTGTTGATGGATTAGCCAAAATATTATTAAACTTGTTCGAGATATTTTTTAGGTTCTTACTTGGTTCAGGAAAAAGATTATCTAAGTTTTTCAAAGCTTTAATCACATTATCTAGCTCTTCAACTCTTCCCAGCTCTAAAATTTGTTCAAACTCATTTACTATTCTCTCGAACTCTTTTCTCAAAAAATTACCACTAACTTCAAGGTTATAACTACTTAACTCACTCTCTGCTTTTGAAAGATAATTTTCATTTCTATTTACAATAGTAGCAATCTCTTGGCTATTCTCTATTCGTAAAAAAATATTTTTAATATCCCATGCTCTCTCTTCTTCTCTTGATTTCAGAAGCTTCACAATCATATTATAAAACTGCAAATTATGGGTCAAAATAATCTTCTGATAATCTCCAAAATTATCCAAAAGATACCACATAATCAGCTTTCTATTTGACATATCTAAACTTGTTAAAAAGTCATCAAGTACCAAAAGTTTTAGTTCACTATCTGTTTCATATTTTTTGGCTAAGGCAAAATAGATGGCTATTGAGATTAGTTTTAGTTTGGCTTCATTGAAATGGTTTTTGAAATCTCCTTTATCATCTATATCTTTTACTTTTATAGCTATTTTAGGATTAATAAACTTTTTAGCATCAAATCTAATATCAGAATTTGTTATCTCAAAATCAATCTCAAAATTTTCATCTAAACTTCGTAAAATGCTATTGACCTCATCCAAAGGTACTTGTTCTTGAAATGTCTCTTTAAACAATCTATCAGCCTCTTGTCTATCTCGTACCAAATTTTCATGTTCATTAATAGTACTTCTAGTTACTCCTGTACGAATTGTTCTATAGATACGGTCTAACTCTTTTAATTGAGGGAAATGCTTTATTAGTTCACTATTGATAACTTGAAAAAAATCATTTTGAGTAATTTTATGAAACACTTTCTCATCTGCAAAATAGATAGTCTGATTCTCTAATATCTCTCTATTATTTAGACTATTATTTTTTCTATTTAAATGATTATTGTTAAATTCAATCTTAATTTCTAAGTTTTCATGAGAAAAATCTCTGTGTATAAATTTTTCTTTTATATTTATTTGATTTGTTACTATTTTATTATCTTTGAAGTGGTAAAAGTTACTATAAAGGGCTTTATAGATTGAGCTTTTACCTGTGCCATTTTCTCCGTAGATTAAACAGTTATTTTGAGTTATATCAAAAGATAAATTATGGTGGAATTTGTAGTTTTTTAGGGTTATTTTGTTAATTTTCATTTTATTCTTTAATAAATTTATAAGCTTTATTTATTAACTCTTCACATATCTTATCAGCTATTAATTCAGGATATAATTCAATTAAAAATGATTTCGTAATTTTTGTTCTATCTTCTATAAAATAATATGGATATATTGCTTTATTATCTGTATCTAAATATAAACCTATTAATAAAAAAAAGTTTTCTTCATGTAAATATTTTCTACTAGCCTCTATCATATATTCTGAAAAACTTTTATAGTACTCTGTGAAATGTGTCCTATATGTATTAACTGAACTATTATTACAAATAATCTCTTTACAAAGAAGAATCATTTTCTTAGATTCATCTAATCCATAACTGTAAAAATCTGTATATAAAGATACTGAACCCAAGTCTTGATTAGAATCTTGATGAACAAGTTGAAACCATTTTGCAAGTTCTTCATTTTTATAAGAATTTTGAACTATATCAATGAAAAAAAGATTAAAATCACAAATTTTTAATAATCCATCAATAATTATCCTATAGTTTTCAGTAATAAAAGGCGAATATTTATTTTCTAATAAAAAATCTATAGGCTCTTCCACATCAAATATAATATCAAATTTTTCTCCAATCATAGAACCATAAATATCAAATATATCATCTAGTGTATACTCTAATTCGTTGGATTTTTTCTCCAATTCTTTCCA
>Ga0256826_1002717_pt1 | contig 10726 bp, 7 predicted proteins | sample CV79metaG_FD_185975 | JGI IMG/M metagenome (GOLD analysis project Ga0256826, IMG submission 185975) | Hydrothermal vent microbial communities from East Pacific Rise, Pacific Ocean - CV79 | ecosystem: Environmental > Aquatic > Marine > Hydrothermal vents | place: Pacific Ocean: East Pacific Rise... | reverse complement strand
ATTTTTTTCTAAAATATCTGTATATTTTTTTTCAATATTTTTCAACTCTTTTAAAAGTGGAACTGCTGGAAGTTCTTCAACACCAATTTCAATTAGTAATGGTTTTAGCATAGTATAGCTCTCTTTAGTAGGATTTAATTATCGCGATTTTATCTCTTTTTTGGTTAAAGATTTCTGTTACTTCAAAATATAAAAAGAATCTTAACTAAGATATATCTCTTCTTATTTATGTTTACCTAAAAGTAATACTAGTTACAATGCTATCAAATTTAAAAAACAGAAGGATTTAATATGCCAAAGATTAACAAATATGTTGATATAGATACAGTAGAAAGAGAAGCTAAAAAAGATTTAATAGACCGTCACTCTCCATTTATTCACTGTGCAGATAATGCAAAAAAAGGTGAACCATTTGAAGTAACTGTTAAAATGGGTAACGAATTTACTCATCCAGATGATTTTGACCACTACATTGAGTCTGTAACTCTTTTCAATGGTGAAACTAAATTAGCTGGTGCTACTTATGTTCCAGGTACTTTAGGAAATACTAAAGCACATAACACTACAACTTTTACTATTATCCCAACTGGTAAAAAACTTAAATTAACTGCTCAAGCATACTGTACTAAACATGGTATTTGGGAAGGTAGTGAAGTTGTTATTGAAGTAGCTCAATAATTTTTTTCTTTTTTTACAACTCTAAAAATATTTTAGAGTTGTAGTCTATACTCTCGATTTTCCCCCCCCCTATTAATATTTTTCTATAAAAACTTATGTTATAATTTGAGTAATTTAAATTATAATCAATAGGAGATTTATATGAAAATGAGAAAAACAATTCCTTTAGCAGTATCTATGGCTGCACTTTTAACGATGACAGGTTGTGCAAATAGTGCTGATGATGTAGTAGCTAGTTTAGTACAAAAAGCTGTTCAAGCACAAGATGGAAATATTGAGGGTGCTACTATATGTTTAGACCTTAATACAAATGGTGCGTGTGATACAGATGAACCATTTACAACATCTGATATTTTAGGTCAAGGAAAAATTGATGCAACTAAAGAACAAACAGAACTTTATCCATTAGTTGTATCTGGTGGTACTGATACAGGTACAAATAAACCATTTGTTGGAACATTAACTGCTCCAGCTGGTTCTACAATGGTAACACCATTATCATCTGCTGTTCAAGCATTAGTAAAAAGTGGAAAAACACATAAAGAAGCTGAAACAGCTGTTAAAGTTGCATTTGGTATTCCTGATACTATTGAACTTAAAACATTTGATGCTTTTGATTCAGCTGAAAATGGAACTGAAGAGGAAAAAGTTCAAGCACAAAAAGTTATGGCACAACAAACAAAACTTCAAATAATTGTTCATTCAGCAACTACGGCAGTTGCTAGTGCCTCAAAAACTCTTGAAACTAAAGATATTATGAGTAATATATTTGAAGAGATTGTTGTGTCTATTGCTGATGCAACTGAAGCGGTAGAGATATCACCAACAATGGTAGCTTTAGCCGCAAAAAATGTTGCAGCAGAAGAGTTTAAAGATGATTTAGTAGCTCAAGTTACACTAAATACAATGATCACTAAAATTGCAACAGATGCTGTTGCAGATGCTATTGAAACTGCTAAAAATGTTTCTGAGTCAGATATTACAAAAATTATAGAAACAGCGAATGCTGCTCTTATCGTAACTAACACTGCAACAACTTTAAATATATCTAAAAATATAGATGCAGTTAAAGTAGCTACTGCCACTATGAGTGAAGAAGAGATTAAAGTCGTTGCAACATCTCAAGCAGAACAAACAACAAAAGAACAAGCACAAATAGATACAGAGATAGCTGTAATGGTAGCTGATGCAAAAGTGAAAACAGCTAAAATAGAAGCTGAAAAAGCTGCTGAAATAGCAAATGCAGATGATGCTACCCAAGAACAAAAAGATACAGCCAAAGAGCTATATGATACACAACTTCAAGCAACTACTGATGCAGCTGATGCAATAAACAAACAAGTAGCTGCTGAAAAATCAGCTACTGATGCAGCTGTTTTATCAGCAACAGCTGAAACTAAAGTTTTAGAAAAACTTGCAACAGATACTAGTGCAGCACAAGAGTTAAAAGCTCTCCTTGAAACAGCTAAAGTAGCTGAAAAAGCTGCTGCTGAACAAGCTGCTGCTGAAGCAGACTTAGCACTAATTCAAGCTGAAAAAGATTTAATTGCTGCTCAAAAAGCTGCTAAAGAAGCAAAAGCTGCTACAGATTTAGAAGCTGCTCAAAAAGCTGCTGAGAAAATAATGGCTGATGCAAAAATTGCTGCTGAAAAAGTTGTTGCTGAAAAAGCTGCTGCTGAAAAAGCTATTGCTGATGCAAAAGTTGCTGCTGAAAAAGCTGCTGCTGATGCAAAAGCTGCTGCTGAAAAAGCTGCTGCTGAAAAAGCTGCTGCTAAAGAAGCTGCTGCTAAAGAAGCTGCTAAAATTGCAGCAGAACTTAAAGCTAAAACAGATGCATATGCAACATTAACAGCTAATGCTGGTAGTGACCAAACTGTAATAGTAGATAATACAGTTACTTTAGATAGTTCATCTAGTCAAGGAACTGTTACATGGTCATTAACAACAACTCCAGCTGGAAATAATGCAACAATCATAGGAAATGCTTTTACTCCTAATGTAGCTGGAATATATGTAGTAACTATCACTGTTTCTGAAAACAATTATGGACAAACTAAAACAGATACTGTAACTATTACAGTAAATGAAAGAGCTGTAACTGGTGTAACTGGAAGTAACTAAGTTTCTCTTTACAACTCAATTATATGCGATATACTATCGCATATAATTTACCTTTAGGGCTTCGCATGAAAAAAACAACTCTCTCTTTATTACTTTTTAGTTCTCTCTATGCAGATACATTCTCTACAAATACAACTTTTCAGGGCTATACAGGTCTTATTAATACTCCCAATGCACAAGTTACACGAGAAGGCAACTCTATACTACATCTTAATAATCAATTTGATAATAATATTATAGGATACAACTACAACACACAACATCATTCTCAAGAGGATTATATAGTAGGTTTTGGATTACTCTCATTTATGGAAGTACAAGGTCGTTTATCTGAAGCAACAAGAAGTAAAAACTCTTTCAATGACGGTGGAAATTTTCATAGAGATTTATCAGCTAATTTTAAATTACAACTCCCCTATCATCACAAATATCTTCCTGATTTAGCAGTAGGTATACAAGACTTAGGGGGTGCTGCCAATATTTATGATAATCAATACTTAGTTTTAGATAAACAGCTCTCTTTCTTAAGAGCATCTATCGGTTATGGTCATTCAAATTCTGAATATAAAAATAAAGAGAGAATGAATGGTCTCTTTTATGGTTTAGAGATAAAAGTTACTGATTGGCTTTATTTTATGGGGGAAGATGATACAAAAGAAAAACAGATTGCATTACGCTTAGAACTTCCTCAACCTTGGAAAAATAGTTTTAATATTCAAACAACTATAACAAAAAATATAACTTCTGATGAGATAAATTTAGGAGTTACACTCACTATACCACTCAAACATAAAAGTGCTAAAACCTCTCATATAACTACTCAAACAAAAGAACTAAAAACTTCAAAATATGATATATTTTCTTTTGAAAAAAAACTTATAGATTTTGGATTTGAAAATGTAAAAGTAGTTAAAATGAAAAACACTTTACATATAGAGGTAGAAAATAGTATATTTGACCATACTGACCTAGATGCAATTGGATATATATTGGGAACACTTAGTTTTAGCGATTTAGATACTAAAAAGTATACTCTTACTCTTTTAAAAAATAATATTCAGACTATAACTATTATAGGAACAGTAAAAGATTTTAAAAATTATGTTGAGAATCCATCTCTTCTTAATAGAAAAAAACTGATTGCAAACCTCTCTTTTAGTAGAAATTTTAACACAAAAAATATTCCCTATAACGAGAGAAAAAATAGTAGTTTTTTTATCCCTAGAGTTGAACTCTCTCTTGGTTTAACAACAACAGTAGGTACAGAAGTTGGTGTTCTTGACTATATAACTGCACTAAGAGTAAATAGTTATATCAATATTTATGACGGTTTAACTCTCTCAACTATGTATGAGATGCCTTTTGCGCATAGTGATGATTTTGGAAAGGGCGGTGTATTTTATTATTCAACAAAAGAAAAATTGGAAAATAGAGTTATCAATACTATGGTGCATCAAACTTTTCATATTAAAAATATTCTAAATACTATCTCCATAGGAAAATATCAAGTTGACTATTTTGGTATCATAAATCAAACAAATATAACCACAGATTCTGGAGTACATGCTCTTCAATGGCGAGGTGGGAGTTTTGAAAATAGAGAAAGAAGTTTTGAAAAGAAGAAAACATTTGCACTGACAACATATAGATATGTTTACTCTCCTTTAGATATATACCTCTCTGTAACTTATGGAAAGTTTTGGTATGGAGATAGAGGTTACCAACTAGAATTTAAAAGATTTTTTGGAGAAACTGATGTTTCTTTTCACCTAAAAAATACATCAATACATAATATTAAAGAGGAGTTTGCAGGGATTAAAGTTTCATTTCCACTCACAACTAGAAAACTATATAAAGCAAACTATATCCAAATAAAAGGTAAAAAAGATTTTTATTATAAACTTCAAACAACTATTAATAAAGAGGATGGTTCAAATACTCTTAATTATAACTATGGAATAGTTCCAAAAACAGATTTTGAACTGACAACAAACTATTTAGATAGAGATAGATTAAACAGTTCTTACATTAAAAAACATATAGATAGAGTAAGGGAAGCATATATACTCTATCAATAATCATTTTAAAAGTATATTTTTAGTATAATTGCCTAAAAACACAAGGGTATACTTTTATGCTAAAACACCTACTTTTAATGATGATTTTTTTCCTTTCATTACTACATTCTGAACCATCTATGGCACAAATGAAACAAGCTGTTTCACAGAATCCAGCTCTTTTAAACACACCTCAAGCAAAAGCTATGATGCAGAAAAAAAGTGTATCTCTCAATGAGGTAAAACAAAAACTTTCTGAATCTAAAAAAACTGAGACTACTGAAATTCAAGATACAACTCTTGAAAATGATATTACAGTTGAAAATGATAAAGATGATAAAGATAATATTACTACAAATTTAAAAAAAAGTAGTTTAGCAAAAAGAATAAATCCTTTTTTATATAAATCAGATAAGATGATCCGTAAAGAGTTAAATGCTAAACAGCAAATACGCAAATCTAAAAAGCTCTCTCGATACTCAATGAATTTTTACTCAAATAAAAATAAAATAAACTCATCCTCTCTTCCAACTCCAGATAACTATATTGTCTCCACAGGTGATTCTCTTAATATTCATATTTATGGAGATAGAGATAAAAACATTGGTCTAAAAGTAAAAAATGATGGAACAGTTGAACTTGCATTTATAGGACCTGTACATATTGGTGGTATGGAATTTAAAGATGCAAAAGCACACCTTAAAAGTAAATTAAGAGCACACTATCAAATGAGTAGTTTTAATGTAAAAATCAATAAATATAGTACTATTCAAGTCACATTAATTGGTGACATCAAATATCCAGGGCTTTACAACCTTTCCTCTTTTTCAACAGTAAAAGATCTTTTAATCAATGCAAAAGGAATTAAAAATAGCTCTTCAGTAAGAGAGATAATCATTAAAAGAGATTCTATTATCATAGCTATTTTAGATTTTTATGAACTCCTTTTTAAAGGAAATAAATTTAGTACACAGCTACTTAAACAGGGTGATGTGGTTATCATCAAAAAAGCAAAAAAATTAGTTAGTATAGATGGGTATGTTAATAACAGTGCTATTTTTGAACTAACAGATAGTGAAAATTTAAATCAACTTATACAATATGCGGGAGGAATAAAGCCGAATGCTTCAAAACTAAATATTAAGATAGATAGATATCTCGATAACTCTAAATTTGAAACATTTAAAATTTCTTTTAAAGATGCAAAAAACTTTAAAATGCTTAATGGTGATAAAGTATATATCTATCCTTTAGATTTTACAGCAAAAAATAGTGTCAATATCTATGGAAATATTATTAGACCTGGATCTTACAATTTAAGTAATCATAAGACACTTTTTTGGTTATTTAAAAAAACAATTAAAGGTGGTTTAAAAAGTTTCTTTCTTCCAAATACACATTTTGAATATGGTATTCTTAAAAGATACAAAACAGATTTAACATATACAACATTATCATTTAATTTAACAGATGTTCTTAAAGGAACTCAAACTATCCGACTAAAACCAAATGATCAGATATTTATCTTTTCTCAAAATGATATTTTTTCAAATAGCTATATCATAACAAAGGGAAAATCTTTAGTTGATGCTGGAAAATTACAATATGTAAATGGTATCACTATTCGAGACGCTATAAATGCTTCAGGAATAGATGGTGTTCTTGATGATAAAGTGAGAGTAACAACATATAAAACTGATAATTTTATGCCAAAAACATCATTTTATTCTCTTAAAACAGAGGGAAATACAAAGCTTAATCCCTATGATGAGATAGAGGTATATGATTATTATTCAAAACATATTTTAGAACCCGTAAGTATAAGTGGTGAAGTTGTTAAGCAAACAAGTATCTATTATGAAGAAGGGATGACTGCTCAAAAATTATTAAATCTGGCTGGAGGATTTAATAAACAAGCTTATACAAAATCGCTAACTATCATAAGATATTATGTAGATAAGACTCAAACAAGACAACAAAAAGTTTTAAACTATAATTTAGAAAAAACTCCTTTAGAAAATATTAAACTAGAACCTTATGATCAAGTGAAAATATCTAAAATTCTTGGTTGGAATGCTCAAGATTATGATGTTGTTTCTATCTCTGGTGAAGTTCATAATCCTATTAAAGTTAAATATGGTACTGGTATGAGTATCGCTGACTTAGTTGTTATGGCTGGTGGATTGACTAAACGTGCTTATACTAATAATTTAGAATTAGTAAGATATTTCCTTGATGAAAATTTAACACGTCAAAGAAAAATAACAAAGATAGATACTAAAGAGAAAAATTTAAGTGAAATAAAACTAGAAGCTTATGATGAAGTTAAAATATTTAAAATACCTCATTGGGGTGAAAAAAGTAATATTACACTCAAAGGAGAGGTTCAATTTCCAGGTAATTATAGTATTGAAAAAGGTGAGAAATTAAGTAGTGTTATACAAAGAGCGGGAGGATATACAGATACTGCTTTTATAGAGGGTGCTGTTTTTACAAGAGAGAGTATAAGAAGAAATCAGATAGAACAATATAATAGATCTCTTGCAAAAATAAAAAGAACTTTAGCTATCTATAATGCGATGCCAGCAAACTCTAAAAATGCCACATCGACAAGTGCAACAACAGGAACTTTAACAGAAGTAATTAATGAAGCTAAAAAATATCAACCTATTGGACGTGTAAGTATTCAGCTTGATGCAAACTTAACTCAATTTCAAGAGAGTGAATATGATTTAGTTTTAAAAAATGGAGATAGTATCGCTATTCCAACAAAAATAGATACTATCACTGTTTTTGGAGAGGTATTTAATCCAACATCATTCGTTTATAATAGTAATCTTGATGCTGATGAATATATAGAACTCGCTAGTGGTTACTCAAGAGCTGCTGATACTGATAATATTTATGTTATTCATGCTAATGGAACAAGTGAACCTATTGATAATGGTTGGTGTAGTTTTGATGCAGAGATTTCCAAGGGTGATACTATTGTTGTACCTATGTATATTAGAGAACAAAATAGTATAGAGCTATGGGATAGTATAGCTAAACTCCTTGCTAGTTTTGCACTTACTGCAGCAGCAGTTAATAGTTTAGGAATAATTTAATGAATCAGCTTAATAACAACAATTATATAGAAGAGGATGAGATAGATTTAAAAGAGTTATTTAACACTATTTTAAAAGGTAAAAAGATAATAGCACTTTTTACTTTTATAGCTGTTTCATTATCTTTTATTTATGTTCTAAAACTTCCAAATATCTATAAATCTGAAGCTATTTTAATACCAACAGAGAGTAAATCTAGTGGTCTTGGTGGTCTTGGTGGTCTCGCTGCAATGGCTGGAATAAGTGTTGGAGGAGGTTCAATGACACCTGATGTTGCATTTAACTCTCTTCTAAAAAATTATGATTTTATGCAAAAATTTGTTATAGAAAACAGGATAGTTGAACATTATAATAATATAGATGTAGATAAAAACTATGTTTTTGCATTAGGTTATAGAACTGTTTATGATTTTTTTAAAGATGATAGTAAAGAGAAGAGTTATTCAACAGATAAAAATGCCGATATATTTAATATAATTAAATTAATTCAAGGAAATATATCTATCTCTAGTGATAAAAAAACAGCACTTATTAATGTTTCGTATAGTGATGCAGATAGAAGCTATCCTCCTTTTATTATAGAGGCTTTTTTAAAAGATGCTAGTAATTATTTAGTGACAAATAATCTTAATATTATAAATAAAAAACTTGGGTATTTTGAAACTGAATTAAGACGGGTAGAAAGTTTTGAACTACGCCAAAGTATATCTAGTATTATATCTAGTATAATAGAAGAGAAGATTATGATACAATCTAAAACTTACTATCAATGTGATATTTTAACAGCCCCTTCAGAGTCCTATATCAAAGCAAAGACAAAACCAAAAAGAGCCTTGATTTTAATTGTTTCTTTTATTACAAGTATTATTTTATCTATCTTCTTCATCTTTTTTTTAGAGTTTATTAAAAAAGAAGATTCTAATCCTAAAGGGAATTAAAATGCTCAAAAAAATTCTCTTTTCTCTTCTTATTCTCCTCTCTTTTGTAGATGCTTCTTCCCTCTTTTCTACACTTCCCTACAAAATAAAACTAGGTGAAAGAGTTCCAATGAAGGTTGAAGATAAGATGGTTACTTATAATTACCAGCATCAAATTATGGGGAAATTTGCACTAGAGCTTGATAAAGAGACAGAAGTTGTTCAAGGTGTATTTTTTTCTTATAATGATTTTGATGTTCCAACACTTCTCCCTAAAGCTTGGAGAAAAGCTGGATTAAAACTATGTTATGAAGAGCAAAATGGTACAACTTATGAAAGAGTTAAAGAGTTGCTTTCCTCTACTGATGCTTATGATATAGATGAGAGTAATGACCATTATAGAAAAGTTATTACATTTAAGATTGGAAGTGATAAATTATATGAGCTGATTTTTTACTCTTCTAAAAAAGAGGATGAACATGGTGTTGGATTGGCATATATATCTATCACTCAAGTCGATGGTTTTGGTATCGATGAAGATTATTAGTTAAAAAGATTTTAGATTGAAATCATTTCAAAACCTTATACTTCTTCAAAATTTATATAGACTTAAATCTATCGGATTTAAATATATCAACTCTTTTACTATCAATACTCAAGAGTATTATCATAAACCAACATCTTTAAATCTACTTTTAAAAGATATATCAGATTGTCATCTTTGTGATTTGAGTAAGTCTAGGTCACAAAGTATGCTAGGCTATGGAAAAAGCAGTGCTAAAGTTATGGTTATAGATTTTGATGTTTCTAATTCTCAAGATAAAGAGAATCGATATTATAGTGGTCGTATAGGAGAAAGTTTAAAAAAGATGTTAGAAGAGATGCTTCAGTTAAAGGTAGAAGATATATATTATACACACTCTATAAAATGTAAACCACTCAACTCAAATGTTCCATCATATTCAGAATGGAACTCTTGTAAAGGCTATCTCTATTCACAGATAGAGTTTATTAAACCAAAATTTATTATAACATTAGGAGAGGATGTTTATAACAATATCACAACTGATAAAGAAAATTTTGAAAAGATACGAGGTCATATTATAGATTTTCCCTACTATAAACTTATGCCTATCTACCATCCAAAACATCTCCTAAGAAATCCTGAACTTCTTACTATCACTCTCAATGATTTAAAAAAAATAAAGAGCTACCTATGAATAAAATAATACTATTAATCGTTCCCTTTCTCCTTTTTTCTAAAAGTTATATCATCTCTGATATTCCTCTCCCAAAACTATATATTCAAAACTTAGACCCCTATGAGTGTAATGAAGAGTGTATGCAAAACTATTTAGATAATGGAATGATTTTCTATTTTTTAGCACAAGCAGATAAAATACTTGAAAACAGAGAACATAATAATATTAGAACGATGAATATATCTCTTCTTAATCTAAATATTTATAAAAAAGGTGATGGTTTACGTATAGCTATGATACTTCCCTATAAAAAAATTGGAAAATATGCCTCCTCAACAATGAATGCTACATTTGCTTATCTTATCACTAAAGACTACCCTTTTGAACTGAAAAGTTATAAAGTTGAAAGTGAAAATATAGAGGATTTAGAAGATACTATAAACAGAATAAAACAGGATGGATTTCACTATATTATCGCTCCACTTACCCAATATGGAGCAGATAATATCTCTATTATTAACCCTGATATAAATATCTATTTTCCAACGATAAATAAAAAAGATATTGCAACAAGTTCAGCTTTTCTCTTTTATGGTGGGATAGACTATAAAGCACAAAGTGACCTACTCTTAGAAAAAGCGGTA
>Ga0256826_1002715_pt1 | contig 10732 bp, 7 predicted proteins | sample CV79metaG_FD_185975 | JGI IMG/M metagenome (GOLD analysis project Ga0256826, IMG submission 185975) | Hydrothermal vent microbial communities from East Pacific Rise, Pacific Ocean - CV79 | ecosystem: Environmental > Aquatic > Marine > Hydrothermal vents | place: Pacific Ocean: East Pacific Rise... | reverse complement strand
TATAAAGCCAGTAGTTCCTTTAATAGAAGAGTATTATGCATATGTTTATAAGCTAAGAGATAAAAAAGAGATGGCACTCTTTTGGAAGTCTTTGTCAAAACATATTAAAAAAGTATTGGATTTAGAATATAGAGTTCAAATAGAGAGTTATAACCAGCTTTTAAATCTAAACAATAGATATCTTAGCAACTTTATTTATGACCATAAAGTAGAAGCTAAGATAGCATATAATAAAAAGAACTATGATAATTTAAGAAAAATATTAATTGATACTGTGGAGTATTTTGATCATAATGATAAAAAACTCTATGCTAAATATAGAGATAAGTATAATAATTTTGAAACAAGAATGTCAAAGCTATTTCTTGTAAATGGTGAAATTTTATACTCAAAATTAAAACCAATCATTGAAGAGATAGATGATATACCAGCATCAAATCAAGAGATATTTTTTATGAAGTTAAAAGAAATTTTAGAGATGATTTCTAGAGGGGAAGAGTTTGAAGAGAATCTTTCTACAAAAGGATTAGAGTTAACATATGTTACACAGGTTTTAGGAGCTAAAGTTGATAATTTTAGTGAGCTAAATTATGGATTTCATGATATTGAAAATCTTTTACGATATGCCTGTTTTGAGACAGATTTAAAGCTGATAGAACTAAATATAAATTCACAAATTAAGTATAGATTAGCTTTTAAAACAAATGATAATTATGAGTCATTGGAACCTATTTCTAGTTACAGTGAGTATGTACACTCTAGTAGAAATTATGCAAAACTTATCTCAAAGATGTTTTTTAATGGCGATGGTGTATTTGTTCCTATGAATATGGATATTCTCTTTGAAAGCTTAGCTGTATTAGATACAAATAAAGAAAAAATTCAAGAGATCACTATAGATGAGATTATAAATATTTGTGTAGAAGAACTAGCAAATAAAAATTACAATGAGTTGATTATTTCAAATATAGTTTACTCTTTATATTACTCTGGTGCATTTAATATTAATATCAAATTAAGAGCAGTTGTTGAGCAGAAATTGACATTAAAAGAGCTTTCTGTGCAGGAGTTGTTACTCCTACTTAAAGAGTATGCAAAAGAGAAGCTTAATGGGTTGTATTTAAAGGGAGAGTTTCAAGAAGTACTCTATGATATGTTGTGGATGAAGAAAAGTGTATTATAGGAAAAGAAGCTAATTTTTGTTATAATCGCGTAACTTTATATAAGAGATGAACAACTATGGATATTAGAGAAGAATACCTAAAATTTTTTGAGTCAAAACAACACAATAGAGTGGCTTCGGCACCACTTGTTCCTGAAGATGCAACTCTGCTTTTTAACAATGCAGGAATGGTCCCATTTAAGTCAATTTTTACAGGTGAAATCCCAACACCCTCAAATCCCAGAGCTACTTCATGTCAAACATGTTTAAGAGCTGGTGGAAAACATAATGACCTTGAAAACGTAGGACATACTTCACGTCATCATACCTTTTTTGAGATGATGGGTAACTTCTCTTTTGGAGATTACTTTAAAGAGGAAGCTATCGCTTATGCTTGGGAGTTTATCACTGAAGTTATCAAACTTGATGTTGATAAGCTTTGGGTAACAGTTCATGACTCAGATGATGAGGCTGAAGAACTCTGGAAAAAGCATATCTCAGCAGATAGAATTATGCGTCTTGGTGATGCTGATAACTTCTGGTCGATGGGTGACACAGGTCCTTGTGGTCCATGTTCTGAGATTTTTTACGATCAAGGAGCCGAGGAGTTTAGTGGTCCTGAAGATAGAATGGGTGGAGAGGGTGATAGATTTTTAGAGATCTGGAATCTTGTTTTCATGCAGTATGAAGTAAAAGTTGCAGGTGGAGAGAGAATACCACTAGCACATCCTTCTATTGATACAGGTATGGGACTTGAGCGTGTTGTAGCGATTAAAGAAGGGGTTACTTCTAACTACTCTTCATCTCTTTTTATGCCTATGATAAATAAAACGCAGGAACTAATAGGTAAAAAATACGAATATGCAACAGGTGCATCATATCGTGTTATAGCTGATCATATACGTACTTCTGTTTTCTTACTAAGTCAAGGTATAAACTTCTCAAATGAGGGAAGAGGGTATGTTCTTCGTCGTATCTTACGACGTGCTGTTCGTCATGGTTATCTGTTAGGTTTTAGAGCTCCTTTTATGTTTAAGCTTGTAGATACATTAGTTGAAATTATGGGTAGTGAGTATGAGTATCTCAAAGAAAAATCAAATGTGGTTAAAGAGCAGATAGAGTTAGAAGAAGCAAGATTTTTCAAGACAATTGAACGAGGAATCGCACTCTTTGATGCAGAGTTGAAAAATACAAAGAGTGTGTTTAGTGGAGAGGTTGCATTTAAACTCTATGATACATTTGGTTTTCCACTTGATCTTACTGAAGATATGCTCAAAAGTCATGATATGACTCTTGATACTCTGAAATTTGATGAGTTAATGCTTGCACAAAGAACATCAGCGAAGGCCGCATGGAAAGGTTCAGGAGATGATGCCGTTAATGGTGACTTTAAAGAGCTTTTAGAAAAGTTTGGTGAAAATACTTTTGTTGGTTATGAGTTCACTTCACACTCTGGGGAAGTTTTAGCACTTCTTGATGACTCTTTTAAACATGCAGAAACTTTAAATGTAGGAGAGAAGGGTTGGGTACTTTTAGATACAACTCCTTTTTATGCAGAGAGTGGTGGGCAGACTGGTGACTCTGGTGAGCTAGAGGGATTTGCAAAGGTTCTTGATACTAAAAAATTCTTTGGACTTTCACTTTCTCAATTAGAAGTTACAAAAGAGTTGAAAGTAGGAACTATTGTAGATGCTCATGTAGATAGTTCACGTGGTGAAATCATTAAGCATCACTCTGCAACACACTTACTGCATGCAGTTCTTTTTGATGTTTTAGGAGAGCATATTTCTCAAGCGGGTTCTCTAAATGATGCTACTCGCCTGCGTTTTGATTTCTCTCATCCTAAACCTGTGTCTCATGCTGAATTAGCCGAAGTTGAGATCCGTGTAAATAATGAGATAATGAGAAGTATAGCTACTAAGACAGAAGTCCTAGGCATAGAAGATGCAAAAAAATCTGGTGCTAAATCTCAGTTTGGTGAGAAGTATGGTGATGAGGTTAGAGTTGTTAGTTTTGCAGATGCTTCTGTAGAGTTTTGTGGAGGAGTTCACGTAACAAATACTGCAAATATTGGCTCATTTATAATTACAAAAGAGTCAGGTGTCTCAGCTGGTGTTCGTCGAATAGAAGCAGTTTGTGGAAACGCAGCTTATCAGCATTTTGCAAATCAGAGAATTGTTTTAAAGCAAGTTGAGTCAGAAGTGAAAAATATAGATGTTATTGCAGGTATCTCTCGCTTAAAGACAACAATTGTTGAGTTGAAAACTGAACTTAAAGATGCACAAGAGTCTTCAAAAGTTGAAGTAGTAGCAAGTGAAATCAATGGTGTTAGTGTAGTTGTTGAAGAGTATCCAACTGGTGATATTAAAGAAAAAATCGATGCCTTGAAAAATGAAAATGATAAACTTTGTGCGATGCTCTTTCAAGTTAAGGGTGATAAAGTTCTCATAGCATGTGGTGTAAAAGATGCTTCAGCAAAAGCTGGTGATTGGATTAAAAAAATTGCTCCTATTTTAGGTGGTGGTGGCGGTGGTCGTCCAGACTTCGCTCAAGCTGGTGGAAAAGATGCTTCAAAACTCCCTGAAGCTAAAGAAGCTGCTTTAGCATTTATCACAGAGGCACTCTCTTAAGATGCAAGATTTTTTTGTAGAGTATAAAGTAATCATTGTATTTTTACATGTTATCTCTGCTGTTATATGGGTTGGAGGCATGGTTGCGATGCGTTTTGCTGCACATCCTTCATTTATGGAGATAGAGTCTCCTGCTCATAGGTTAGAACGTATTGCAGATGGATTAAAAAGACTTTTTTGTATTGTTGCCCCTTTTGTAATTATGCTACTTATTACAGCTATTATTATGATAAAAGGTTACTCTATTAGTGAGACAGATTTTAAGATTTTTGCATATGTAAAAGAGGGAATCTGGACAGTGATGTTTATCTTTTTATCTATTATGATTGTAAAACGCAATAGAGCCGTAAAAGCACTAAATGAGGGTAACTTTGTTTTAGCAAAAAATCACTTAGGAATCATTGGGAAATATATGGTTCCTATAAATATTGTACTTGGTGTTATTGCAATATTTTTAGGTTCATACTTCTCTTCGGTTTTATAAAATGATAAGACTCGCTTCATCATCACAAACTCGTTCAATGCTACTTCAAAACGCAGGTATAGCATTTAAACAAGAGAGTGTTGATTTTGATGAAGATAGTATAGTTGCCATAAGTCCTAAAAACTTTGTATATCAAGCAACATTTGGAAAGTATAAGGCTAATTTAGCTGCATTTGGATTTCAAGATATGCCTCTTCTAGTTGCAGATACTGTTGTAACGAGCCAAAATAAAATTCTTCGTAAAGCAAAGTGTATCGATGATGCTCGTAATATTTTAATGACACAAAGTGGAAATATTACAAGTATAGTTACGTGTATGATTTATCATTCAGTAGATAAACAGCTTATTGATATCTCTCAAACTGATTATATTTTTGATGATTTTGACCTTGATGATTTAGATAAATATCTAGATAGTGGAGAGTGGAGTGGTAAGGCTGGAGCTTGTATGGTAGAAGGTTTTTGTAAGAATTACATAAAAGAAGTTCGAGGGTATGAGAGTACTGCAATGGGGCTTAGTGTAGAAATTTTACAGAGGTTTTTATAAGGTGAATCCTCTAAAAAATAAAAAATTATATATTTTAATAGTTATTATAATTTTATTATTGACCTATCTATCTCTTATGTATTTTAATTTTGTTCAAGAAAAAAGGAATAATCTTCAAGTTTTAAAATATGAAAAACAAGCAAGTATAATGAGAGATAGAGTTTCTCAGATGATTTACTTAAAGCAAAAAGCAACAGTTGCTATAGGTTTAAGTCTTGTAAATGATAAACAATTACTACTTGATATTAAAAATCATAAAATTACTTCTAGTTACTACACTAATCTTATTAACAGTTTTAAAAAAGACACGCAATATCAAAATATTTGGATTCATATTATTGATGCTGATTTACATTCATTATATAGAAGTTGGACAGATAAAACAGGGGATGATCTTACAGAAATTAGAAAAGACTTAGCAGAAGTTTTAGAGACTCAAAAAGTGATATATTCTATAAGTTATGGAGAATTTTCTTTTACTATAAAAGCTATAATTCCAATTATCCAAGGTGGAAAAAGTGTGGGCGTTTTAGAACTAATCTCTCACTTTAACTCTATCTCTAAAGCGATGCAAAAATTTAATGTTGACTCAATCGTTCTTTTAGATAAAGAGTATACAAAGGCACTTCGTGATCCCTTTACTAAAAAGTTTATAGATGATTATTATATTGCAAACTTTGATGTTACACCATATATTTTACAACATTTACAAAAGCATGGAGTGGCAGAACACTTTATCTCTGGCTATATGATAGATGATAATCATATCTTAACATCGTATCCTTTACTCTCCTTTGATGGTGAACAACTTGGATACTATGTTATGTTTAAAGAGTTAGAAAATATTTCAAGTTTAGATACTGATTTCTTTATGTTTAAATGGCTGGCCTTTGGACTTATTGTTGTTCTTGTATTAGCTGGAGTTGTCAACCTAATTCTTTTTTATTTTATAGTTAAGCAGAAAAGATACTATAAAAAAATAATAGATTCATCCACAAATATTGTAGTCATTAACCATCATAACAATATAGTAGATGTAAATCAAGTCTTTTTTAAGTATTTTACTTTTGCAAAAAATATTAGTGAATTTAAAAATAAACATAATTGTATTTGTGATTTTTTTGTAGAAGAAGATGGTTATATCACGAAAAAAATGGGTGATATCTATTGGGTTGATTATTTACTTATTCATACTGAAGAGACAAACAAAGTGAAGATATCTTATGAAGATAAAATTTATTATTTTTCTGTTAGTGCTTCATTGGTTTTAAAAGAAAAAGATTTTTACAGTGTGGTTTTTTCAGATATAACAAAAGAAGAAACATACAAAATTGAACTTGAAAATCTTACTATTACTGATGTTTTAACCTCTATAGGAAATAGAAGATATTTTCATCAAAAGATAAATGAAAAAATAGCTTCTGCACATAGATATCTACACCCTCTCTCTTTTATAATGATGGATATAGATTTTTTCAAAGCAGTAAATGATAAGTACGGTCACTCTACAGGTGATGAAGTACTTGTTGAGTATACTAGACTTATATCTACTATGATTCGTGATGGAGATGTTTTTTGTCGAATAGGAGGAGAAGAGTTTATAATAATTTTACCTCATGTTGATAAAGAGACTGTTCATAAAATTGCAGAAAAAATAAGAGTCAAAATTGAAAACCATAAGGCTATTCTTCCAATTACAATGAGTTTTGGTGTTACTCAATATATACAAGGTGAGGATGAAACTCATATATTAAAACGTGTAGATAAAGCTCTTTATTTGGCAAAAGAGAGTGGTCGAAATAGAGTGGTATCTAAATAATGCAGTATGAAAATGAGCTTAAGGCTTTAAAAAAATCAGGTAGATTTAGAACACGAGAAGTTTTAAATATTAATATCAAAGATTTTGCTTCAAATGATTATCTCGGTTTAGCTCACAATAAAGAGTTGCACATAGAGAGTTGTAAGGTTTTAAATGAAACTGAGATACATAGTTCAAAAGCTTCGATGCTTGTAAATGGTTATCATCAAATTCATAAAGATTTTGAAGATGCACTCTGCGCGGCAAATAATTTTGAAGCAGGAGTGGTCTTGGGGAGTGGATTTAATGCAAACATAGCATTAATTGAGTCTCTTGTTCGTAAAGGAGACAGACTCTTTATGGATGAACTTTATCATGCATCAGGAGTATTGGCTTCAAATTTAAATGGTATTGATGTGGTTTTTTTCAAGCATAACGATATGAAAGAGCTGCGTTTTTTACTTCAAAATTCAACTGCTAAACGTAAAATTGTAGCAGTTGAAGGTATCTACTCTATGGATGGTGATTTATGTTCAAAAGAAGTGTTTAGCATTGCTGATGAGTTTAATGCTCTTCTTATTGTAGATGAGGCACATAGTAGTGGAGTAATTGGAAAGAGTCTCATGGGAGTATTTGATTACTATGATATTAAGATAAAAAGTAATTACATAAAGATGGGTACATTAGGAAAAGCATATGGAAGTTTTGGTGCATTTATCTTAGCTAGTGAACATATCATTACATATCTGCTTAACCGCGCGAAACCTATAATATATGCAACCTCACTCTCTCTTTATGACACACTTTTAGCACATAACTCTTTAAAATTTATCTTGAAAAATGCAGAACTATTAAAGTCCCAGATAGAGATGAATCAAAAAATCGTATATGAAGAGTTAGATATAAAAGTTGATGGCTTGATTGTTCCTATTGTTATAGATGATAACCATAAGGTCTTAAAAATAAAAAAAGAACTTTTTGATTTAGGTTATGGTGTTGGTGCAATTAGGCAACCGACGGTTTCAAAAGCAATTATTAGACTTATCGCCAGAGTTGGTGAGTCTCCCAAGATATTAAGAGCTTTATGCCAAAATTTGGCTAAAATACAATGATGAAAGTGAAGAGTTTAGAGATAAAACTAGCTGATAAAGTATTAGTTGATATTAATTTTAATATTAACTCATCACTAGCACTTGTTGGACAGAGTGGAAGTGGAAAAAGTTTAACACTTAAAGCACTTTTAGGAATGCTTCCTAGCAGTATGAGAGTAAGGTTAGATGTAGATAGTAGTTTTTCTTTAGAAGCTGGAAAAACAATAGCATTTGTTCCTCAGAATCCTTTTACTGCTCTCTCACCACTTACAAAAATAAAAAAGCAATTTTTTGTAAACAAAGTAAGAGTAAGAGAACTTTTTTCTGAAGTAGGATTATCTCAAGAGCTATTAGAACGATTTCCACCTGAACTGTCTGGTGGACAGCTTCAACGTGTTGTGATTGCAATGGCTCTGGAGTCAAAACCAAAGCTATTGCTCTTAGATGAACCAACAACAGCATTAGATCCAACAACAAGAGTACTTATTTTAGAGTTACTGAAAAAATTACAAGAAAAAGAGGGTTATAAAATGCTCTTTGTAACACATGATATATCTTCTGCTAAGACATTATGTGAAGATATATGTGTGATTAGAAATGGAACTATTGTGGAATCAGGTAAAATGTTAGAAGTCCTTGATAAGCCACAAGAAGAGTATACAAAAATATTAATTCAAGCAAATTTTGAAAATAGGGAATTTAGAATATGAAAATTACAATCAAAAAAATCGTTATAACACTTTTTATCTTAGGAGTACTTTCCCCTTTTATTCTCGTGGCATATTTTCTTTTAAAATATGATTATGATGTCTCTGCCTTAGTAGAGTATAAACCATCAGTAACAAGTAGAATTTATGATAAAGATGGAAAAAAAATAGCAAATATATTTGATGGAAAACATAGATATTATGCTTCATTTGATGAAATTCCTCCTCGTATTATAGAGGCTCTTGTGGCAATTGAAGATACAACCTTTTTTGAACATCCCGGTATAAATATAGATGCTATTTTTCGTGCTGCCATAAAAGTTATTCGGGCCGGTAAAGCAGTTGAAGGTGCTAGTACTATAACTCAGCAGTTAGTTAAAAATGTACTTTTAACACGAGAAAAGAAACTTTCACGTAAAATTAAAGAGGCTATTTATGCGATAAAACTAGAAAGCCTTTTAACAAAAGAGCAAATTTTAGAACGATATTTAAATGAGATATATTATGGGCATGGATATTATGGAATTAAGACAGCAGCTGATGGGTATTTTCATAAAAAGCTTGATGATTTAACACTTAAAGAGATGGCAATCTTAGTAGGACTTCCTAAAGCCCCAAGTACTTATGCTCCTACAAAAAATTATGAAATTTCTATGGGAAGAGCAAATAGAGTTATTAAGAGAATGTTCGTACTTGGATGGATTGATGAACCAAGCTATGAGAGAGCACTTGAGGAGAATCCAAAAGTATATAATGATACCCTAACACAAAACAAAGCACCTTTTATAGTTGATGAAGTTGCTCGAAAATTTAGAGAGCTTGGAATTGATGATCTTAAAACAGGTGGTTATGAAGTCTATACATCAATAGATATAAGACTACAAAACGCAGCTCGTGAATCTCTTAAGTATGCTTATAATTTATCTCTTGAACGCATTGAAGGGTATAAGGTAGATGAGATGAAAAAGCTTAAAAAATTTCAAGCTATTCGAAATCCAAGAGAAGATCAAATGTTTAAAGTTCAAGATATTAATGTATCTCAATTAAATGGTGCATTAGTAAGTTTAGAATCATCAACAGGAAATATTTTAGCTATTGTAGGAAGTGTTGATTATAAAAAAAGTTCTTATAATCGTGCTACACAAGGACGCCGTCAACCGGGTTCTGCCTTTAAGCCATTTATATATCAAGTAGCAATAGATTTAGGATTTTCTGGAGCAACAGAGTTAGTTGATATAGCAAAGACCTATGAGTATAAAAAAGATGGCGAAGATATGAAATGGAGACCAAAAAATTATGAAAAAAATTATAAAGGTCTTGTAACATTAAGAGAGTCTCTTATTCACTCAAGAAACTTAGCTACTATTAACCTTGTAAATGACATAGGACTATCTCAACTGATTAAAGAACTTAAGAAGTTTAATATTAAAAATATACCAAATGATCTCTCAATATCACTTGGTACAATGTCTATGTCTCCATTAGAATTAGCAAAATTTTATACATCATTTTCAAATAAAGGTGTTCAAGTTGAACCAAATTTAGTTTTAAGTATAGAGCAAGGAGTGAAAACTGTTTATAAGAAAAAAGATATTTTTTCTAGAACAAGTACCCCAACTCAATCATATATACTCATGACAATTTTAAGAGATGTTGTAACTCGAGGAACAGGTCGTCGAGCAAGGGTAAGAGGTATAGAACTAGCAGGTAAAACAGGAACAACAAACAGAAATATAGATGGATGGTTTGCAGGATTTTCTCCAACTATTGAAACGGTAGTATGGTTTGGAAATGATGATAATACACCAATGTATAAAAGAGAGACTGGTGGTAGAATAGCAGGACCTGCATTTTCAAAATATTATCAAAATATTTTGAAATTTTACCCTCAAATAAAACGTGAATTTGAAGTACCTGAAGGGATTATTGAAGTGGATGTTGCTGGGAAAAAAGAGTATTTCAGCAATATCTCAAAACCACCAAGAACTGAAGCATCTGCAGATCCACAAGAGGAATTACTCTGGTAGAAAGAGAAAGAAGAGGGTTTAATCTTCTTTCTCAGCCTTTGGTTTAACTGCTTTTATACTGATCTTGCGACCTACTTTTTTAGGTGCATCATATTTTGCTTTAGAACTTCCATCATAACGATGATTGCGCTCTCCATCTTTTCCTGAAAAAAGTGCTTTGCCATTTTCATCTTTACCTAAAAATTTATTTGGTGCTTTTTTCTTTTTTGCCCACTTCTCTCCATCCGAGCTATCACTTCTTTTAGGTTTATCTGATTTTTTAGGTGCAGTCTGCGTTTTTTCTTCA
>Ga0256826_1002714_pt1 | contig 10734 bp, 9 predicted proteins | sample CV79metaG_FD_185975 | JGI IMG/M metagenome (GOLD analysis project Ga0256826, IMG submission 185975) | Hydrothermal vent microbial communities from East Pacific Rise, Pacific Ocean - CV79 | ecosystem: Environmental > Aquatic > Marine > Hydrothermal vents | place: Pacific Ocean: East Pacific Rise... | reverse complement strand
ATTAAAATCATAGCAGGGACTATTGAAGCACGAAAAAGCTCACCTACACTTAGGTGCATTTGGTCGCCTAGGATAATAAGTACTACAGATGGAGGGATAATCTGTCCTAGTGTTCCACTTGAAGCTATTACTCCTGCTGATAGTGATGGGGAGTATCTATTTTTGAGCATTAGGGGTAGTGCTATTAATGACATCATTACAACTGTTGCCCCTACAATTCCTGTACTTGCACCTAGTAATGCACCTACTAATACTACAGCAATTGCTAATCCTCCTCTTACTCTACCAAAAAGCTTGGCAACGGATAATAGAAGCTCTTCTGCCATTTTGGAGCGTTCTAGGATAAGTCCCATTAATATAAATAGTGGTACTGCCATAAGTGTAATATTTTGCATAATACCAAATATACGATATGATAACATATTAAATATACCCAATCCTATATCATCGGTAAGTCCTGCAAATAGTATCCCAACTCCTGCAAATACAAATGCCACCTCAAATCCTAGCATCAACATCACAAGAGAGGTGATAAACATAATAGCAACTGGTTCTATAATATAATCTAAATCTAAAATATATAAAACTATAATAGACAGTATAATAGAAGAGGCTTTTAGAAGTATAGCTGTTGATTGAAGTTTGCTAAATGCTTTTATAGATATTGAGATAGCTTGTAATACTACTAATATAAATGCTACTGATATAAATGATTTGATAATAAATCTATACTCCAATCCACCAGGGTCGCTTGAAATCTCACCTTGTCCAAAACTCTGTAGAGCCATCTCAAATCCACCAAGTCCTATCAAAATAGATGATGGGATAACAAGAAATAGCATTGAAAGTATTTGCATTGAGAGTTTGGTATTGGGTAAATATCTCTCATAAAATATATCTACTCTTACATGTGCATCTTGTTTTAGAGTATATGATATACCCAATAAAAATGCTATATCAAATATATGCCATTGAAGCTCTTGAATAGCGATAGAACCACTATTAAATAGATACCTCATAGTTGTATCATAGACTATAAATATAGCTAAAAAGAGTATTAAAAGTGCTGATATATATCCTGCTTTATCTGTTATTTTATCCAAAGTTTTAGTTATATTCACTTTTAATCTCCTAATTATTATTTTGATTGTATTGCTGTAATTACAACAGTATTTACAATATCTACTACTCTACAACCTCTGGAAAGGTCATTTATAGGGCTATTAAGTCCTTGTAGAATTGGACCAATTGCTATTGTATCTGAACTTCTTTGAACTGCTTTATATGTATTATTACCAGTATTTAAATCAGGGAATATTAAAACTGTTGCTTCTCCTGCAATTTTACTATTTGGTAATTTAAGATTAGCTACTGATTTATCTATTGCACTATCATATTGAAGAGGTCCTTCTATTAATATATTTGGTTCTCTTGATTTGACAATCTCAGTCGCCTCTGCTACTTTTTGAACCTCTTTTCCACTACCTGAACTACCTGTAGAGTATGATAACATCGCAACTTTAGGAACTATTCCAAATGATGATGCAGTAGATGCTGTAGATATTGCTATCTGAGCCAATTCATCTGGATTTGGATTTTGATTGATAGCACAATCAGCATATATTAATACTTTTTGAGGAAGTAGCATAAAAAAGAGAGATGATACTATTGATACATCTGGTTTTGTTTTGATAATCTCTAATGCTGGACGGATAGTCTCTGCTGTTGTATGAATAGCACCTGATACCATACCATCTACATCACCCATTTTTACCATCATTGTAGCAAAATAATTAATATTATTCATCAAATCCAATGCTATTGGTAGAGTGATACCTTTATGTTTTCGTAATCTATAGAGTGCTTTTGCATATTTAACTATTAAAGTTTTATCTAGTGGATTAATAATCTCTACATCAGACAACTCTAATCCTAATGCTTTATATCTATTAGTTATATCATCAAAATCACCTAATAAAACTACATCTACAACTCCTCTACGAAGCAGTATCTCAGATGCTCTTAAAATCCTATCATCACACGCTTCAGGAAGTACAATTCTAGCACGATTTTCTCTTGCTTGTTTAAATACTCTATACTCAAACATTAATGGAGTTAAAGCATCAATAGAGTGGTTTTCAAGAAGTTTTTCTATACTTGATGGATTAATATGTTGATGAAACATACCAAGAGATAGTGCAATTTTACGATGGTTATGAATTGATATTTTAGCTTGAATATTTTGAAGTGCCATAACTGTATCATAAGTATTTGGTTCAACACTATATATTGGAATTGTAAATTGTTTTAATCCCTTTAAAAGTGTGATAAAGTCTTTGTCTAATTCAAATCCACCTGTTAAAATTATACCAGCAACAGAGGGAAAATCTTTGGAGTAGTTAGCACTTACAATAGCTAGTATTACATCCATTCTATCTCCAGAGGATATAAATAAATCTCCTCTTTGAATAAATTTTAAAATATGTTCTGTATGCATAGATGCTATTTTATGTTGTCTTACAATTCTATTTAATTGATTTGTAGTACCCAAAACTTTTTTACTATCTATTGTGGTAATTACATCTGCCATACTTGGTAAATTTAATTCAGAATTTTCTGGAAGTACAAATATTTTAGGAGTTGAAGTGGTATCTTTTAGACTATCTATATACTCATCTGATACTCTATTTAAAAAGATAGCAAAGTGATTACATTTATTTCTAGAAATAGCACTATTTTCTAATTTCATTATATGCTTAATTGATGTTATATCTTTATCTTTTAGATTGATTACATTTATAAAACCACTATTTAAATTTTTGGCTATTCTATAATTTATATGATAATTTAATGATTGAGCAAAATTTGGACTAGATAATCCCTCTATTAAGACAAAGTCATACTTATTTTCAAGATAATTATATTTTTCTATAATATTTCGCATTACAGTATCACTCATATCATTAGAGATAAGTTCTTCTACTTCATCTACATCATAAACAAACGAATCTTCATACTCTATATCAAGATTAAAATGTTTGATAATAAAATTAATATTATTATCTACAATATCTTTGGTTTTAATAATAGGACGAAAAAAAGCAATTTTTTGAAGATTTAATTTTAGTATCTCCATAATTCCCATAGCAACAATTAAAGTACCATTCTGTTTTGAAGTTGAAGATATATATAAGTTTTTTATTTTCATTTTAGTTTTCCGTAGGGTGGGAAAGAACCCACCATTTTAGAATATTTTTATATTCCTAAATATTTCTTTATATCATCTATTCTATCTAATTTTTCCCAACTAAAATCTTCATCTTCTCGTCCAAAGTGTCCATAAGATGCTGTTTTTCTATAAATTGGTCTAAGTAAATCAAGAGATTCTATAATTCCTTTTGGTGTCAAATCAAATAGTTCTGATACACAATCTGAAATTTTTTCATCATCTACAATAGCACTATTATGTGTATCTACAAAAATAGAAACAGGTTTAGCCACACCAATAGCATAAGCAATTTGAACTGTTGCTTTATCACATACTCCTGCACCTACAAGGTTTTTGGCAATATGTCTTGTAGCATAAGCTGCACTTCTATCAACTTTGGTTGGGTCTTTACCACTAAATGCTCCTCCACCATGAGGACAACTTCCACCATAAGTATCTACTATGATTTTCCTACCAGTAAGTCCAGCATCACCTTGAGGACCACCAATTACAAATCTACCTGTTGGATTGATATGATAAGTTATATCATCATTCATTAAATGCTCTGGAATAACTGCTTTGATAACCTCTTCTAAAACTGCCTCTTGAACTGTCTCTAGTGTTACATTATCATGGTGTTGAGTTGATACAACAATAGTATCAATTGCTACTGGCTTTCCATCAACATATTTTACACTTACTTGTGCTTTACCATCAGGTCTTAGAAATGGAACTGTACCATTTTTTCTAACTTCTGCTAGTTTAGCCGTAATTTTATGAGCCAATGATATAGGTAGTGGCATAAGTTCAGGTGTCTCATTACAAGCATAACCAAACATCAATCCTTGGTCTCCTGCACCTATCTCTCCACACTCTTTATCTACACCTTGATTAATATCAGGGCTTTGTTCTCCTATTCCATTAAGAACCCCTGCACTTCTATAATCAAATCCATAATTAGAGTTAGTATAACCTATCTCTCTAATTACATCTCTAGCAATATCTTGCATTGGGACATAAGTATGAGTTTTAAGCTCTCCTGCGATAATACAAAAACCATTACTTAAAAGTGTCTCACAAGCTACTCTTGCATCTTTATCATTTTTAATTATATAATCAAGTATTGCATCAGAGATTTGGTCAGCCATTTTATCTGGATGACCCTCTGTTACAGATTCACTTGTAAATATGTACTCTTTTATCATATCTATCCTTGAATTTATTTTATGAATAATACTATATTAACATTAATCTTAATTAAATAAATCGGCTAAAGCTGTTGTATCTTTTGTTTTTTGATTATCTCTAAACTCTTTTAGGTTAGTTTGTGCTGAACGGTCTGCAATTCCCTCTACCTCATTTAATTCTATATTAAATCCTGTAAGCATTGAAGCAAGTCTAATATTAATACCATTTTTACCAATAGCTTTGGCCTTTTGGTCACTTGTAATATTTACAATCGCTTTTTCTCCATCTATTTTTACACTCTTTACAATAGCAGGGCTTAATGCTCTTGTTACATAAACTTCAGGGATAGGAGAGTACTCTAAACAATCTATATTTTCATTACTAAGTTCTCTACTTACAGAATTAATTCTAACACCTTTAATTCCGACTGCTGCTCCAATAGCATCAATATTTAGGTGGTCAGTTTTTAGTGAAAGTTTTGCTCTCTCACCTGGTATTCTTGATGAGTTCATAATCTCAACTGTACCATCTTCAATTTCAGGAACTTCTTTTGCCATTAATTTTTCTAGGAATTTAGGTGCTGTTCTTGTAAGTTCTAAAATCAATCCATACTCTGGGTCAATTGATACATATCTTAGAAGTGCTTTAATTGTATCACCTCTTTTAAACTTCTCACCCTTAATTCTATTTCTTTGAGTAAGCAATCCTTTAAGCTCACCTATCTCAACAAATGTATTATTTTCGCTATCTACACGATTAACAGTACCAATTAAAACTGTACCTACTTTTGCTTTGTAGCTCTCAAATATACTTTTTTCTATTCGTCTTTGGATATGATACTCTAACTCTCTAAATAGAGATGAAGAGGCTGTTCGTCCATAATCTTCTAATACTATTTCTGATTTTAACTTATCACCAACTTCTATAGAGTCATCATACTCTTTTGCTTGAGTTAAATTTAAAAAACTATCCATATTTTCAGGTGCTATATCTACGCTATCATTTACAACAGATACTATTTTATATATATTATATACTTTTTTATCACTATCTATTACAACCTCAAAGTTACCATTAGGAGAACTTGTAACTCTTTTAGCTGTATTAATAAGTGCTTCTCTAAAGCCATCAATAGCTTCCTCTGTTGATATATCTTTCTCAATTGCTATTGCTTCAACAATATCTAATATTTTTTCCAAAATGATTTCCTTTGTAAGTGTTATAATTCATACCAACCAATATATGCTACAAAGATGTAACAAATTAACAAATTTAGTTAGTAGGGAGTTTTTTATCTTGAAGAGCCAAATTATAACAATAATAAGCTTTTAAAATCTTTAATAAATAAAAAATTTATTATATTTTTTGTAGAGTGCGTTTTTCAACGCACCAATTAAATACTATCTAACATACTCTATAATAGCAGAAGTTCTAAGCTTTTTAAAATAATCTTTTGTAGCTTTTGCTCTTTGATTATGTTTCCAAGCTCTGATTACTCCACTTTTTACTTTATTATAAGGTAGTATTTTTGCCCCTTGTTTAGATTTAATCTTATATACTATATATCTATCTCCAGTATTAATAGGTTTTGTAAATGCTCCAATAGGTGTTCGTACAACTCTATCAAAAAGACCACCATCTTTAGTAGTTTTAGTTACATTTTTACTTAAAATACCCTTTTTAAATCTCTTATCTGCCATAAAATGTTTGATTGTATCTATATCTTTTGCACTATATTCAATCATTTTTACACGAGTTGGCATTTTAAATAATTTTCTATTCTTTTTATAAAAAAGTTTTAATTGGTCATCACCAGGGGTTGGAATAAGAGGTGCAATATTAGTTTGATAAAATTTCTGTTTTTTCATCTCTGTTTTTATTCGTTGTCTATAATCATACCACTTCATACCCTGCTTTTTGAGTATAATTTGCATTTTTTTAATAGTAAGCTTATTCATAGAAGCAATTTGTTCTATTTTAGCATTAATCTCATCTTCTGATACAACTATATCTTTAGATACACTTTTTTGTAGGCTACTTTGAATTAATACATCAATTGCTTTCTTTTTAGATACTCTCATTCTATGTTGAATAGCTTTAATTTCTGCTGTTGTAATAGGTTCATCTTCTACAATAATACTAACACCATTTAGAACTTTTGCTTCACTAAATGAGAAGATTAATATAACTGCTAATATAATTTTTTTTAAATTAAACATTTTATCTCCAAGGTATATAAATATCTCAAATTATATCATAAGAAACTTAGTGTCCATATATATTAAGTTGAGCACTTTTAATATTACCAACATCTCCAGTTGTTGTATCATATACTTCCACTTTCCATAAGCCTCTACTACTCTCTTCTATCATAGATGCCGTACTAAATCTAAATCCACCATTCATCCAATTCGCAGTGGTAGAATTTTTATATGAGTTACCTGATATATCATTTATATCTATTAAATTACTTCTTGTACCACTAGGAGATATTAAATCTATTTTAATATCAGAAGCATATTGATGGTCTATATCAATGCTAAGTTCTACCCACTCTATTGTAATATCTTGTATAATATTTATATCAAATTTATTTACTAAATTATCATCACTAATTGGGATAAAAATATTTTTATTTATTTTAGTAGTTTTAAGTTTTGGTAAACTTTGATAATCATCTTGACACTTCTCTATCATCTTACTTGGGTTAATAAGTCCAAATCCATAATCATTACTATGAGTTAAACCCACACTATTAGTTATCCAACTATCATTATTTTTATCAATTTGTTTAGAAGTAGTCGCTATTAAATATCTTATATCTCTCCAAGTAAGAGATGGACAAGCCTCTAATACTAATCCCAAAGATGCTGAAACCATTGGAACAGCTGCACTTGTACCATCAAAATCATAAGTATAACTTCTACTAATATCATCATACCATGTTGTTTGGTTATCTCCACTATTTGAAGAAGTATGAGGTATTGTAGTTGTTCCAATTGTAGGTGTTCTATCTTTACTCTCTCCTGAATAAGCACAAGTTAAAATATTAGCACCTTTTGATGAGTATGAACTAACTCTGTTATTATAATTTATTGATGATACAACTATAGCAAATCGATTATTTAATAAATATTGAAGATTGGCATTTCCATTATCTACTCTTTGGTTACCTGATGGAAATATATATAACCTACCTTTCCCATCTCTTAATTCACTTGAACCTTTTTTCATATACTCTTCAAATATTGTATCTGTATTAAAATCAAATCCCCAACTATTATTTGAAATAGCTATCTCATTAGAACCATACCCACTATACCAAACTCTATCTAATATATCATAACTACCATATAAAAGCCAATTACTACTAGCAATTTTGGCAAAAGGAATTATACCTCTAACACCTTTACCATTAAATGCTCTTGCAGCTATTACACCTGCTACTTTTGTACCATGTTCTTGGTCACTTCTTGGCATTGATATAGCATCAGATTCTAATCCATCATAAGAACGCTTTCTATCTATATTATCTGTTAAATCTTCATGTCTAGCATATATACCCTCATCAACTACTTGAATAATTATATTATCCCCACGATTTAATCCCATATATTTTTTATATATATTTAAAAGTTCTAAATCATTACCTCTAATACTACTAATTCCACTAGAATTTGTTATTTTAGATTGAGAATATATATACCACTGTTCATCAAAGAATTTATCTCCATACATTCCCTCAGTATCTAATCCATCTAAGATACCATTATTATTAACATCACTATTATCAATATCTAATCCTATATAAGACTCTATACTATCAGGAATAAAATCATTATCACTATCAACAATTGCAGAAGAAGAGGTAGGGTCTATATTATTATTTGGAAAACTTGTTTCACAACCTAATAAAAAAACAACTAAAAATAAACTATAGAAAAAACTTTTATAACTAATCAAACTACAATCCCAACATTGATAATTTAAACAATATAAAATATTTAACTAAATACTTTACATTATCTATTGTGTAGGGTTACTAATAAAAGTAACCCCATTTAAGGCTATTTGATTAATTCAAATGGACTCTCTACTACATTTTTTCTATCTACAATATATGGAATTAATGCTGTTTGTCTAGCTCTTTTAATAGAGATAGTTACCATATCTTGATGTCTTTTACAGTTACCTGTAAGTCTTCTTGGCATAATTTTGAATCTTTCACTCAAACTATGCTTAAGTTGTTGAAGGTCTTTATAATCAATATAATCTACTTTTGTCTCACAATATTTACAAAATCTTTTTTTAAATTTTCTTTTTTCTGCCATAATTTACTCCTAAAATGGTATTTCATCTTCAGAGATGTCTATCTCTGGAATTTTTGGTGTCTCTTGAGGTGGATTACTCATAGCTGGTGCTTGTCTTTGTTGTTGATAATTACTATTTTGGTTATTAGAATAATTATTATTCATACCTTGACTTGGTTGGTTATATTGATTATTATAACTACCATTATTACCACCATTATTCATATTCTCATCTCTACTACCCAACATCTGCATACTCTCTACAATAACACTATGTTTATTTCGTTTAGTGCCATCTTGAGCTACCCATTGATCAAACTTCAATCGTCCATCTACTAAAACTTTACTTCCACGCTTTAAGTATTGATTAGCTACCTCTGCTGTGCGTCCAAAAAAAGTAATATCAATAAACATCACTTCCTCTTTTTGTTCACCTGACTGAGATTTGAATTTTCTACTCGTAGCAATCGCACTATTTGCAATAGCTGAACCACTTTGAGTATATCTAACCTCAATATCTCTTGTAAGATTTCCTACTAATACTACTTTGTTATACATAGATACTCCTAAGTTTTAGTTGATATTGATTTATGCTTCTTGAGTTTCAGTAGTTTCTACTGTCTCTTCTGCACTCTCTTGAGCTTTAGGTTCTTCTTTAGCAACTTCATCTTTTGGAGCAAAATCTGCTACCATTTTGTTAAATTGTGCTACTTCTACAGTATTAGTATATCTAACAGTTAAAAATTTAATAATATCTTCATTAATTCTAAAGTTTCTCTCTATCTCAAGAATAGAATCACCCTTACCTTTGAATAGAACTACTGTATAGTGTCCTCTTTTATGCTTTTTTACTTCATAAGCTAATCTTCTAATTCCCATATCTTTAGTTGCAACTATCTCTGCATCTTGATTTGTAATTACATCAATAATTTTTTGAACTTGAGCTTTAATCTCTTCTTCTGTAAGTGTAGGTTGTACTACAAACATTGTTTCATAACAATTCATTATTTTCCTTTTGGTTTAGTAGCCCGAAAATTAATCTAATCTTTTAGATTATCCAAATCACGAGCAAGAATTTTGGAAAGGTTATTTTAGTAGAATTTTACTTATAAATAGGTTATGAGATTCTATTTAAGACTACTAATAGTCTCCATTCCTCTATATATTGCAAAATTATTATTACTTTTCACATCTCCTATTTTAAAAGTACCTATCTCTATAGGAATAATAAAACTTTTATATCTAAAGTTATTATTATAAGATGTTTTTGTATATAAAGTAATATAAAATTCACCATTAACTGAACTTTTAGTTGTTATATTAATATCATAAGTATCTATATTATACAACTCTTTATATACTTTATCTATTGATATAATATCTAACTCTTCATCCTCTTTAATATCTAATGATACTATTTTAGCACTAATATCACTACTTAGATGGATTGATATATCAATATTTGTATCTATAGAGTTATTAGTATCTAAAGTATAATTCATAGATATATAACTAGATGGCTTACCACACTCTTCAATACTTTTATACTCTATTATCTTAGCATCTAATAAATTTAAAATCAATATCACTAAAACAACTATTTTTCTCATAAAATTCTCCTAAAATATATCATAAAAAGCCGCCTCTTTAATCTCTACTTTAAAACAAGCTTTACTAGCACTATCATGGTCATATAAATCTAGTATATAACTGCCACTATATAATTTAATTCTTTCACTCTCTTCTTTTCCCGTACTATTAGCACTAAGTATCAGTTTTATAGGATTTGTTTGGTATAAATTAAACTCTGGGTCTCCTGTAGTTGTATATACTCTTTCTATATTTATTCTATATTTATCTTTAGATGGAATATTAAATTTGATTAATACTCTATTTAAAATTTTATTAGAAATTCCATAAGTAGTCTCTGTACAAAATACTTTTGTGGTTTCTAAATCTATAGTTTTATATATTGGTATAGCATTATTTAGAGTATTTTCTCTCTCATCTCCAAAATAATCTACAATA
>Ga0256826_1002713_pt1 | contig 10735 bp, 13 predicted proteins | sample CV79metaG_FD_185975 | JGI IMG/M metagenome (GOLD analysis project Ga0256826, IMG submission 185975) | Hydrothermal vent microbial communities from East Pacific Rise, Pacific Ocean - CV79 | ecosystem: Environmental > Aquatic > Marine > Hydrothermal vents | place: Pacific Ocean: East Pacific Rise... | reverse complement strand
TTTTGAAATCTACTTTTGTTGTTTTTAAGGCATCAAGATGTAAATTTAACAGGTCAAGCTTTTCATCTAAAACAACTTCTGTTTTTATACTACAACTATTTAAATCAAAGTAACCAACACTTTTAATCATCTTATCTCTTGAAGCTATTTGATAAAATTCTAATTGAAAATCTACAGAATCTTCATAATTCTTTATTGTATCAATTTTTAATGCGGATGATGTTTTATAATCAAGTATCTCATAACTATTATCCAAATACTTATCCACTCTATCAATCTTACCTTTAATATTTATACCTCTATAATTTATATTAAATGGTTGTTCAACTTGAAATATCTTTATACCATTTTGCTCTCTTATCCTTTCAAATTCAATTAAATTAATTAGTTTTTTCTTCCATAATTCTAATTCTAAAACTAAATATGGATTTGTTTTTTGATAGCTACTTAAATAATTATTTAAAAAAATAGTATTTAAACTATTTTGCTTAACTGCATTTTCTAAAGCATTATGTATAATATTACCAATTTCAAATGGCTCTGGTTTTATACTTATACTATGATCTTTTATATTAGATATATAATTAAAATAATATTTTCTTTTACAACTTAAATATGTTTTTAAACTTGTAGCTGACCACGAACGAGTTGATAAATCTATATCAATAACTATATCTTTAGAAAAATGATTTAATACTTGCTTATTATATAAAATAGATTTATAATCTTTTTTAACTATTAAATCTTTATAGTTTGGAAATAGTTGAACAATAAATCTACTCATAACTGAACTATCATCATCTACATAACACAATGCAATTCTTTTACTTCTACTAAAAACACTATTATAATAATATCTTTGTAAATTTTCCCTATTTGTTAACGTAGGTAGATTTACCTTCTCCTTTAAATTTGAAGAGATAAATTTATCTTTTATACTTATTTTTGGTATTTTGTCATCATTAAAATCTATAACTATCACACCATCATATGTTATTAATCTAGTTTCAAGTATCCCTAAAACAGTTATTTTTCCACCAAAAACATCGTCAATAGTAATTGTAGATATCTGATTTTGTAATAATTTCATAAAATCTTTAACTAAAATCTTTTCAAAATCATCATTAATATTTACAAATAATAATAACTCCAAACTATTTCGTTCAGCTTCTAATTTTTCCATAATATCTTCATCAGTTACAAATGAAAATAAATATGTAGTAATATCATTAAATAAATCAATTGTAATAACTTTTTTCCAATTATTTTTAAATATATTTATAAATTTTTCTTCATCCAAATCTAAAAATTTAAACTTTTGTATATCTTTTGGTTCTTTATCAACTAGAATTTTATTGATCAATTTTATCACTTCTAGTATCTTATGATCTCTAATACCTCTACCCATTGCAAAGTTAAAATAATGTTCTATATCAAATAACTCTAACATCTTTGTTATCTTCTCATTAGGGGTAATTACAACAATCTTTTGAGCTGCTATTCCATCAGCTATCATTTTAGTTATTTGATACTTTATAAAGGCAATTTGATCTAGGGGTGAAGGTATTGGAGATATAGTTACACTCTTTGTAAAAAAATCAGTTTTTTTCTCATCTATAATTTTTTCTTTTGTTAAATCTATAGTATAACTATACCCAGTTTTTAAATTATCTTTTATTTTATTAAAAAGTAAAAAGTTTTTTTCATTAAATTGATTAAATGATATTTTAATATTACAGCTTACTATTTTTGATATATCTCTTATAATTTTAAATTCATAACTCGATAAATATCCCTCAAGATAAATAGTAACAAAATCAAATTGTTGTATATAATCAATATTTATCAGATACTCATTGGGCATCAAAATATTATCAGTATAGTTATTTTTTTCTAATAACTTAGTATAATTTATATAAACCTCTTGCAATACCTCAATATGGTCACTATATAAAGCATAAGTATCCGATTCAAGCAAACTTTCAAATTTAACATATTCATTAGCTGTTTCTAAAAAAAATCTAAATATATACTCACTCTGTTTTAAAAAAGTACTAAAATCTCTACTCAAGCCTAACTTTTCAATATCACTATTTAAAATTGCCTCTTTTAAGTATATTATTTTTAGATTTTTATCTATTGAGTTTTTTTTAATTTTATGAAGTACACTTAACTGAAAAAATTCACCTATTGGTATAATTTTTTGTAGTAATTGATTTGTTGATTTAGAATTATTAATATATTCCCGAACAGATCTAGCTGTTGGGAATACTGTTAAAGAGTTATTGCATATAGTTTTTTGCATTTGTTTTTATATAAAATTTACCAATTTTATCTTTAACTTTTATAGTACCTGTTATGTTCCAATAACCTTTACTTTTTATATTAAAATGTTTAGTATCTTCATTTATAAACTTTAGTTTTACATCTTCTGTATGATTAGTAGCTTTTGTAATCAATATCTCAATTTGGTCATTTTTAATCATATTTCCATTTTTATCTTGAACACTTATTTTAAAAGTATTTTCTCCAACCTTTAATATATTTTTTCTTATTTTTCTATCTTGAATTATTCTTTGTGCTAGAAATATATCTTTATATGATAAGCCATATATTATTTCATCATTTAACTCAAATTTAACATTATAATCTTTTTCAAATAAATTATTATTTACTACTAATTTATTAAAATCATCATCGATATGATGATATGTACTTAGAAATGCTTTATCTACATCTTGACCTACATCAGACTTTAGCGTCATATATATTGTCCAGTATATTAGATATAAACCTATAATAAATTTAATTATAAAAAGAGCATATATAAGCCATTTTGGCATTGGTTTATTTTCTGTTTTATTTTCCATTTTTTTCTAACTTTCTTAACTCTTCTTTAGTCATATTTTTATATTTCTTTTCTCTCATAATAATCACAATATAAGATAAAATCCCAAATACAACCATTGTGTACATAAATACTTTCCATACCGTACTTGTAATCTTACCTTCATTTCCTATACTTGATTTAAGTTTTATATTTTTACTCTCTGCTAAAGTATCAGCGATTTCTGCAAATCCATTAAGTGTAGCTGCACTAGCTTTTGCAGTAAGTGTATTTTTATCCTTTGAAGCTAATAAAGGTATCACATAACCACCTAAAATCTCATCTTTATCTATAATATTCTTTAAATCATCTGACATTAAAATAGAGCTATACATTTGATCAATAGCAAGTGTTAAAACAGCATAAGGCGCTTGTAAGTTTTTTATAATCATAAGCTCTTTTTCTCTCATAAGTTTTATTCTATTTTCTCTCGGTAGATCTACATCTATACCATTATTACCTTTTAGATCAACATACATATTTATATGTAGTTTCTCTTTTACTTCATCACCAATCTCTTTGATTTTCTCTTGAGCTCTCTGATCTAAGATACCACCATCTGATAATACATATGTATTAGTTGAATTTGCTATTAAACTTGTAAGTCCAAATAACAATAAAAATATTTTTGATTTCACTATCAAATCCTTTATAAAAAGGTATGTTACATCCTTTTGACTTAATACATTATAAATTAAAAAAGGGGAGATGAATTAACACCTCCCCTTCTTATATTGTAATTATCAATAATTACCCAACAAATACTTTAGTAGGGTCTAAATATGATAACATTATTGTTACTACAGCTGAAACAGCTAATAATACTCCAATTACTCTATCCATCATCGACTCCTTATTTGTTTATCCACATTTTGTGGTTATCAAGACTATTCATTTTTAATCCATGTAAGTCTTGATTAATTTCATAATAATTCTCTGCATTAGCAGACTGAACTGAAATAGCATTTATAGTTAATACTGCCAAAATTGAAAGCAACAATACAGTTGCAATAATTCCACCAGTAAGACCATTAAGAGCCATTATACCTCTTTCACTGTCATTCATTTTTACAGGTAATGCCATTTTTATTCTCCTATACTTCTTAAGTAATTAGCAACAGCTTTAACTTGAGTTTCAGATAATCTACCATCAAAACTTGGCATAGTACCAATTGTTGATTTTTTACCATTTTTTAGTACAGTTGCTACAATTTTATCACCATAAGTTCTAATATTTGGTGCAACATAGTCCATACCTTTACCATCCATACCATGACATCCAGCACAAGCAGCAAATGCAGCAGGAGCAGTACCTTTGAATCCACCAGCTACATATGTAGCGATCTCTTCAGCATCAGTTCCACTTGCCATACCAGCTGGCATACCACCTGGATATACAGATTTAAAGTTATTAGCACCATTCTTAATAGTTTCAAGAACAGATTTTTTAGCAATTCTGCTTGTTAAATCTTGAGCTTTTCCATCAATACCTTCAGCATCTACACCATGACATGGTGCACATTGTACTAAAAATACTGATTGACCCATACCAACTAAATCTTCATTAGTAATATTTGTCCATTTCTTTTCAAATTTTGCTTGATACCCTAAAGTCTCTTCATTGTATTGACCAATTTGAGAGAATTGATTTGTAGGATAACCTACAAAAAAGTACCATAACATCCATATGATTGTACCTATAAAAGCCAATCCCCATCCTGTTGGAATATTGTTACCGTATTCACCAATACCGTCCCAATTTTCCTCTTTTAACTCACCAGTAGCTGTATCATTCTTAATTTGATTTACATACTTTAATGCAACAAATACTGTAATACCAATAATTGCAACACCTGCAAGCATAGTAAGGTCATTGATATAATCTTCACCCAGTTGAAATGAATCCCCTGCCATGAAGTATGTACCAGCCATCAATGCAACGATAAGTATAATACCACCTAATACCATAGATTTCATACTAGCTATCTCCTTTTTTTATTTTTTTATTTAGCTCAAGATCATGATTTAGATCATCTTTCTCAAGTTTTTTTATCTCTCTATTGTTTTCTAAAGGTTTAGACTCAATTGCATCATCAAGAACAAGATTCGAATACTGTTCAAAGTCTTTTTCCCCTGTTCTATCCCTCTTATACAATGAGTAAGCATAACTATAGAATACGATAAACACGATAGCCATCAGACTAAATTTAGCATAACCTTGTATCGTCAATAGTGTTTCGTATTCCATTTTAAACCTTTATTTTAGAGAATTTAAGTATGCAATCAATGCAACAATTTCTGGAATCTCACCATTTGCTACTGCAGTTTTTACATTTTGGTTTTTCATATCAGTTGCAATAACTTTTGCTTCTTTTAAAGCAGAAGCTTGTGCATCTTCCCATGAACCTAACTTAGTATTACCCTCTTTATCATATGGTACACCAAATACTTGTTTTTGAGTATTTGCATTTGCATATGCTGTAGCAATATCAGCTTTATTTGTAAACTGATGTTTGTATGAAGGCATTATAGTACCAGGAACTAAACTAGATGGTTCCCACATATGATTTTCATGCCAATCTGTTGTTCTGTAGTTACCAATTCTATGTAAATCAGGACCAGTTCTTTTTGATCCCCATAAAAATGGTCTATCATAAGCATACTCACCACTTAAAGAATACATACCATATCTATCAGTTTCTGATTTAAATGGTCTAATTAATTGTGAATGACATGCATTACAGCTATCTTTTATGTATACTTGTCTACCAGCTAATTCTAAAACAGAATATGGTTTAGTACCAACTGTAGGTTGTGATTGTTTTGCAAAATCAGGAATAACTTCAATAATACCAGCAAAAGCAACAAATAAAAATGTGAATACCGCAAAGAAAAACGGTCTTTGTTCTAACCAATGAAACATATTAACCCCTCTCTCTTAAGCGCCCATAGGCGATGCGTTTGCAGGTTCTTTATCAAGAACTCTACCACAAGTTGCTGTTTTATACATATTGTATGCGAAAATAAAGAAACCAGTTAAGAACATTAATCCACCTACTGCTCTAATAGTGTAGTAAGGGTGAAGTACTGTAACAGTATCAATAAATGAGTACAATAAAGAACCATATTCATCATATGCTCTCCACATCATACCTTGTGTAATACCCGCAATCCACATAGATGTAAAGTATAATACAATAGCAGTTGTTTGTAACCAGAATTGTGTTTCCATTAATGATTTAGAATAGATCTCTCTACCATACATTCTTGGTGCCATATGAAATAGTGATGCCATAATCATAAATGCAACCCATCCTAAAGTACCATCATGAACGTGACCAGGAATCCAGTCAGTAAAGTGAGCAATAGCATTAACTGATTTAATAGCTTGGATTGGACCTTCAATAGTTGATAACATATAGAAAGTAGAAGCCATAACTAAAAATTTGATTAATGGAGATGATTGTAGTTGACCCCACTCACCTTTCATAGTAAGAAGCATATTAATAGCTGATCCCCATGATGGTAAAATAAGAACAACAGACATTGCAGAACCCATAGTTTGCATCCAATCAGGAACAGTACTATAGATAAGGTGATGTCCACCAGCCCATAAATAAACAAACATTAATCCCCAAAATGCAAGAATAGAAAGTTTATAAGAATAAACATTTTGTCCTGATTCTTTTGGTAAAAAATAATAAATCATAGCAATAATAGGAGTTGTAAATACGAATGCAACAGCATTATGTCCAAACCACCATTGTACTAGAGCATCATTTGTACCCGCATACATAGAAATAGAATTCATCCAATTACTTGGAGCACCACCATTAAATAACATTGTAGGAACTTCCATATTATTAAATAGGTATAACATTGCAATTGCAATGAAACAAGCTATATAATACCATAAAGAGATATATAATGTTCTTTCTCTTCTAATTCCGATTAGTCCAAAAATAGATACACCCCATAGAACCCACCATACTACTACAAGTAGATCGATTGGCCATTCTAACTCAGCATACTCTTTTGAAGTTGTAATCCCTGAAATTAAAGTAACAACTGCTAAAAGAATTGTAATAAAATACAATACGAAATGTAATTTCGCAACACCCATTAAAAATGGAGATTCTTTTAAAGAAACTTTTAATACTCTTTGACCAACATAATACCATGTTGCAAAGACACCACTAAGCGTAAAACCATATGCCACACCATTTGTGTGTAAAGGTCTTAACCTACTGAATGTACCATATTCACCAGCCAAATTACTTAAAGCTGGAAATGCAAGTTGAAATGCTATAATAACACCAACTAACATACCTATAATACCAAACAGAATTGTTGCAAAAGTAAAGGCTTTTGCTATTGAATAATCATACTCAATTGCTGCACTGTTCTGCATCAACATCCTCCTAAAGTTTAAAATAAAGCCACGCAAAACGTCACTTATTACGAGAATTTTAGCTGAAATTGATTTAAATCAAGTTGAATATGTTAATTGTTTGTTAATTTTATTTGATTAGTTAATTATTTTAAGTTAAAATTCATTATTAAACAAAACTTTACATTAATCTAATTTTAAGAATTGTTAAGATAGACTTTCGCATCTATAATACCAAAAGGAGTATTAAATGTTCAAAACATTACTAAAAACAGGATTTATTGTAGCAGCATTATCTTATACAAGTGTACTATCTGCAATACAAATCAAAGGTCAAGCAGAATTTAATCAATACCAGTCACCTATTGGTTCAAATGGTGAAGTTGATGATAGAATAGTTGAATTAGCAGATAAACTACTAGCTAGCAATAGAATTAACAAAGATGATATGGGTAACATTGCTATTACATCTTTTGTTGATTTACATAATTTAAGTAAAACTACATCATTTGGTAGAGCACTTGGTGAAACTTTTTTTAATGAACTTTTTATAAGAGGTTTTAATGTTGCAGATTTTAGAGGACAAAATGCACTAACAATTAATACTACTGGTGAATTTTTTATAACTAGAAATGCAAAATTAATTAATAGAAATATACCTAATAAATATGTACTTGTAGGTACATACACTTCAATTGATAATAAAATATTGATAAATGCTAGAATTATGGATAACAAAACTGGTAAAATAGTTGCTTCTGCAAAAACATATTATAATACAAACGATTGCCGTCTTCTAAATAATTGTGTTAAACCACGAACTATAAGAATAATATCAAATTCTATGAGATAGATATTACTTGATTAAAGAGATATCTTATATAACCTTTTGTATAATAATTAAATTTTACAATAAGGTATATAGATGAAATTTATCTCTTTTCTATTTTTAATTACAGCAATAATTTTTACAGGATGTACAAATCTGAATCTAAATTCAAATAAAAATATAAATTCACAAGTACATAAAGATAAGAATATAATATTAACTAAAGAAACAACTTCTAAAAATTCTACTGATTATTATTTAAATAATGATTTAAATGAAGTTATTATTGAAATAGCAAAACAACTATTTCAATCAAACACAGTAAAAAATAAAACAACTAGCATTATATTAACTTCATTTGTTAATTTAGATAATTTATCAGAAACTACAACTTTTGGTAGAATGTTAAGTGAAAGTATGTTTAATGAACTTCATATTCATAAATTTAATGTTACAGATTTTAGAGGACAAGATGCTATATCTGTAACAGAAGATGGTGAATTTCACATTACTAGGGATCCTGATAAACTTAAAGATTCAATTGAAAAAATAGAATACATATTAGTAGGTACTTATGTTAAATTTGAAAATAAAAGTTTCTTGATAAATAGTAGAATTATTGATTCTATTTCTGGTAACGTTATATCTAGTTCTCGAGTAATATATCACCCTAAAGATTGTAGTATCTTTAATTTATGCCAAAAAAAAGAGTCTAAAAAAGAAAAAGTAATATATAAAAATCCTATTATTGAAAAAAATATTAATGATATAATAAAAAACAATCCTATTATGATTATAGAGGATAATTAATGAAAATTTATACTCATATAAAAATTTCTATACTATCATTAATAACTGCAACTATGCTTAGTGGATGTGTTACAACAAATATGGAGATATATCAACAAGGTGATCAACTACTAAGTTGCAATCAATTATCAACAAAAACAGCTGATCTTATAGATATTAAATATGTATTAAATAAAAAAACAAGATTAAATATTAATGAAAGATTTAATTATTTACTTAATCTAAAAAAGAAATTTAATTGCAATATCTCACATAGAGAAATTGCATTTACCCAAAGAAAAGACAAATAATAAAGGTATTTAATGAAAGAATTCAATAAAATAATTTTAATTTTAATTATATCATTCTATTCTGGATGTAGTGTTCCAGAATTACAATATAACTACGAAATTAAATCAACAAATTATGATAATATCATATCTAAACTATTGCAAAAATCATCTAATCAAATTTTTCCAAATATTAAAAGAGATGAAATACTTTTAGTATCAAATTTTGCTGATAACTTTACATTAAAAAGTAATACAAAACTTAGCTTTGTACTAACAGATTTATTAAAAAATAAATTAGTTTCTAAATACAATTATACAATACGGGAAATTGAATTATCAAAAAGATTTAAATTTGGGCATAATGGCTTTAAAATTTTAACCAGAGATGTCCATAATATTAATAACAGTGTAAATAAGGCTCGATATGCTATTGTTGGGACTTATTCTATAACTAAAAATCAACTTATTTTATTTATTAAAATGATTGATATTAGAAATGGTAATATTCTAGCTTCATCTAGTTACAGTACTCCTTTAACTCAAGAGATAAAACAAATGAATGAAGTATATAATGCAGATGATTCTAATATATACCAACCAATGGTATTATAATAAGCAATTATGTATTAAAATTTATTTTGCATTACTATTTATGGAGTAATAAAATATTAGTACAAATATAATTTTAAATCCAATCCTTTTAATGAGTTTTTGATATAATCATGTTAAATACCAAAGGAACAAATCATCGAAACTTTTATAATATATACTTTAGGTATATCATTTAGTATTTTTTGTATCTATTTTATAGGTATTTTAATAGCTCCTTATGCTCCTAATAAAATTAAAAATGAGCATTTTGAATGTGGATTGCCTCCTAGTAGTTCTCAACCTACAAAAGCAAATTTTAGTTTCTTTATGTTTGCTATTATGTTCATTGTAGCTGATATGACAGGATTATTTTTTACACTTTTTGTTTATACCACTACCCTACACTCTCAACTTATAGCTATCTCTTTTGCTTCTATTATGGCAGTAGCTATTTTTATATCTATGAGGGAATTTAATAAGGATAAAACTGATGCTTAAAATATTTGATTTTTTTGCTCATGCAAAAAGTGAAAGCTTATGGATGGCACACTTTTGTACAGGATGTTGTTCACTAGAGATGGCAGCTGCCATGGGTCCTAGATATGATTGGGAACGATATGGATATCTACCAACTCCCACGCCACGACAAGCTGATATATTAGTAATCACGGGACTTGTAACCAAAAAAGTTCTACCAGCACTAATACGAACTTATGCCCAAATGCCAGAGCCTAAATATATATTAGCTCTTGGAGCTTGCGCATTTGATGGTGGACCATACAATGACTCAATAGCTGTTATAAAAAATCCAACTGAAATACTTCCTGCCGATGCTTTTGTAGCAGGTTGCCCTCCAACTCCTGAAGCTATTATTTCTGGACTTGAAGAGATTAAGAAGAAAATGAAAGATAAGATTCCAAGTGCCGCAAGTACTGGTGGACTATGGAAAGAGATGA
>Ga0256826_1002712_pt1 | contig 10737 bp, 5 predicted proteins | sample CV79metaG_FD_185975 | JGI IMG/M metagenome (GOLD analysis project Ga0256826, IMG submission 185975) | Hydrothermal vent microbial communities from East Pacific Rise, Pacific Ocean - CV79 | ecosystem: Environmental > Aquatic > Marine > Hydrothermal vents | place: Pacific Ocean: East Pacific Rise... | reverse complement strand
TTTTATTCTCATCTTCTTTAGCACTTTTTACTTTGATGTAATCGAGCCAATCAATTCTACCTTTGGAACCACGTTGGACTCTTACATGCAAGGTATCTAAACCTAACTTAGGAATATGCACCTCTTGAAGCATAGGTTTAACAACCACGTTGGAGACAGAGAGTGAGTCTAAATTGAGAACATCTTTGTCTTTTTTCTTTGGTTTTATACGGAGTTTGTTTATAGAGAGTTGCAGGTTATCAAGGGTAGTTGCATTTAAGTCATCAAGATTGACTCTATAGTTAGTGTGAAAGGCTATTTTTCCATCTGCTACTTCTAAATTAAGTGCATCTTGCATATATCGCCACTGGGTATAGAGTTTACTCGCCTCAAAATCAAGAGTCCCCTTCACTTTAAAAGGCTCAAAACCTTCCACTTGGCTCTTAAAATCTACAAAACCACCATCTCCCAACGTGGTGTAAAACCTCAATGTGGCATCCGAAGCATTTTTATCTGCCGTATCTACATCTCTTAGCTCAAAGCCAATATCATGAAATACAAAGTCAAACTTTGTCTCTCTTGTAAAATCCTCATACTCCACTAAGCCCTGAACTATAGCAACTCTATCTAAAATGATTCGTGGTATCTCCAATGTAGTGTTAGATTCTACTTCTGGTTCACTACTTTTTTTAAGTAAAGAGTCAAAATTGAAAGTTTTATCCCTATTAAGAATAAGCTTAATTTTTGGTTCACTCAAAATAAAGTTTTTAACATGAATTGCTTTTTTCAAAAGAGAGGTAGGGTCTATGTTTGCTCGTAGCTCTTTGAGGTAGACGAGTTCTCTGTTTTGCAAATCACTTACTCGGACACCAGTAGCTTGAACTTTAAAAACAAATGGGTTAATGTATAGAGTCTCAATGCTGAGTTTAGCATTACTCTCTTGTTGCACAATCTCAACTATTTTAGGTTTTAAAAAGTAAGGGAGGACTATAAAACCTAAAACAGCATATATAAGGAGGATAAATAGTATAAGTTTTGAAATTTTTTTAAACACAGATGGACTCCAAAGTAATCTCTTACTTAGAGTCTATCTAATTATGTTTTAAAAAATTATTTTGCAGCCTTTAAAACACTCGCTTTAGGGAAAATAAATGTTGAATCTCTGAAGACTACTATTTTATCTTCATGGCCAAGTGCATAGGCTCTGATTTTGATAGGGATTACTGTATCTTTTCTTGCATCATCCGCTAAAACTTCTGTTGTACGAAGCACAACAATTTTTTTCTTTTTATGCCCCGGTGTTGCAGTAAACTCTTTGTTAGGTTTAGCAATCACAATTTTACCTTCCATACCTTTTGGAGCGATTACCTCAAAGAAAAACTTCATCTTCTCATTCTGAGTATTTTGAAGTAGGAATGTATAGGCATTATCAACCTCTACTCTACCATCTGGAAGTAGTTTTGTTGAGTAGAGACGTGTCTCTTTGTTAATGTTTAAAAGCATATTCTCTTTTGTACTTCCCATCACGCCAAGAATAACCATAAGTCCAACTAAGAGACCGATGTATGCTAGAATTTTTCCACGGAAGAACTGAGTTTTCCCTTTTTGGTCAACTATCTCATAGTCACTCGACCACGTTACAAGTGAAGGTTTACCAAGTTTACCCATAACAGTTGTACAAGCATCTACACACTCTAAACAGTTAATACACTCTAACTGAAGACCCTGACGAATATCAATATGAGTAGGACATACAGTTACACAAGACTCACAAGCTGTACACTCAGCATGAGGCTCTTGGACTTGAATATCTTTTTGTTTTGTGAACTGTTTTTCATGCCCATCATAAATGTTACCACCACGGTGCATGTCATAGAGTGCCATAATAGTATGCTCATCATAAAGTACAGACTGAACACGTGAATAAGGACATACATAGATACAGAAGTTCTCTTTTAAGATGATAATATCGTAAATTAAAAATGCTGCAATACCAAGAACAGAACCAAAAAGTGTCCAGTGGTTATTAAAATCACCAAGGTATGTAAAAAAATCTTCTGGTGGTACAAAGTACCATAAAAAGTCTGCTGCGGCAACAAGTGCAAGCACTGTCCACATTAAAACAGCTATCGCTTTTTTAACCTTGTTCTCTGTTTTAGACATATCTGGATCTTTCTGTTTATTTTTAATGCGCCCACGAAGACCTAAGATTTTAGTCTCAATTAGGTCTCTATAGATTACACGAAAAACGGTCTGAGGACAGACCCATCCACAAAACACACGACCACCCATAACTGTCATACCAAAGATACCTAAAAACATTAACATCAGTAAAAATGGCATAAGGTAGAGCTCTTGCATATCAAACTGTACAAATGCAAGATGCAGTTTCAGCTTATCAAATGAAAGTAGAAAAAAATGGTTCCCATCTATCTGTATCCATGGTAAAACTAAGGCTATTACCGTAACAAATGCGTATAAATAATAACGCTTAATTCTCCAAGGTGTAGGTATCTCAATACCTTTTGTTTGTGTGCTCATTCTATAACTCCTTTGAATTTATAATTGGGTTGGACAGGTAATAGTGTTAATTACTTGTTGCTCTGCATTTTCAGGTGCTTGTGGTAAAAGAGAACCAAAAGCCACTTGCTTTAACTCTCTAGACTCGATGTAATCTTTGAGTGAACTTCTACTCACCCCTAAAAGGCGTGACATTTCACTTACACTCTTTTTCTCTTTTAAAAACAGAAGAATATCATTAATGTATTGGTCAAACTTAGAGTTAGACTTACTCCCTTTTGGACGACCAATAACACGCTTTAGTTCATTTTGCAAAATTTGACGAAGCTGGTCTATAAGACCTAGGACTAACATCACATTACTCTGGCTAGAGATAATAACTGACTGTTTTATAAAATGTATTTTAAATCCATTTTTTAACAGACAAGAGAACATCTGGATTAAATCTTCCATATTTGTACTCAAAACCCACACATCATATATAATAAGTGTATTGTTTTGCTGTTTTTGAAAGTATTCTGTAACATTTGTTCGCTCAGAGAGACGTTTGTTTTGGGATGTTTGGTCTATAAATTCATCATCAATAATTATATTTTTAGAGATTGCATAAGAGTTTATAAGCTGAAGTTGTTCTCCTGCAGCATCAAAAAGTTTATCTGGACGGATATAAGCAATTACCATATTAACGATTAAACCTCTCTATTATTTGATTTTCATCGTCATTATAGCAACTATTGACGATTAAAGTCAATAGTTATAGCTATTATTTCGTCATATGTCAGTTTTTTACTCTATTACCAGCCAATTCCTATCTGAGCCATATATCTTCTGTCTGAAATATCAACACTTCCTGTTCCTACCTGCTCTTCATATGTTGCGAAGTTTAGTTTTAAAACTGTCAACTGTAAATCAATACCTGCTGTATAAGCTCCTTGATAGAGTCCAAGGTTTAGTGTTGTTGCAAAATAAGAGTTATCAATTAATCGAGTACTTGCACCTAAACGTATACGTTTCATAAAATCAGATTCACTGTAGTCTGTAAAGCTTATATCGTTGTTAGTACTTAATTCATAAATACGTACTGTATTGGCATTAAACATATCTACATAATCTATCGCTAAAACGAGTTTATTTACAAATGCTACTTCTGGAGTCACAGATGCACCAATATTTACACTCAGTGGTTGTCCACCAAAGTTATCGTCCATTCCCATGCTACCAATATTTAAAATACTCATACCAAAGGCTGGATTCCAGTAATTATCTGCAAAAGGGTACCATGTAACTCCAAGGTCTAAACCAAAGCCTGAAGATGATTTTTCATACTTATTTTGAAGGTACTCTCCTATATCTTCATCTGGATTTGTAAGTTCACTTACCCCAATAACACCCTCATAAGAATTTTGAGAAATAAACTTTAAACTTACTCCAAGATCTACACGACCATACTCAGTATCATAAGGTTTTGCAGCACCTAAAACTACTCCTGCATAAACACGTGAACTTGTAGCAAGAAGTCCACCATTGGTACTCCCATTTGGATGAGCTTGTAGATTAATATCTGCAGCAGCTAGAAGACCAACACTCCATGCAAAATAATCAGAGTTTTTTGAAACAGCCATGTAGTTATCTACGCCTGCATGAAAGTGTTCCCCAGCATATTTTTGAAGTACTTTTGTCATCTCATTAGTATCTTCACCAGCACTATCAATATCATCTAAAAAATCAGATATTCCAGAACTAGCTGTCGCACTAAGCCCCAATATGTCTACAACATAGCCATGACTTTTCTCAATTTGAGCTAGACCTGCTGGATTTGAAAAAATAGAAGTTGAGTAACCACCTACTGCAACATTTGCTCCACCCATTCCCATAATACGAGGATCTTTATAGAGGTAAGCATGTTCCCCGCCAAGAGCCATAAGAGATGTAGTCGCACCTAATAGTGCACTTAATATAATTTTTTTCTTCATTCTTTGCTCCTAGCTATTTTCTCTGTTAAGATAGTCAATAATCTGCTGCTCTGAAATCTTTTGTGTAGTATCGACTACATTAAAATGAGAGTCTCTACAACCATTAAATTCATCATAGTTACCACCTAAAATATCACACTTAAACTCATTTATATTTGATGATATGTCATCTGATGCAGCAGCTCCACCAATAGAGTCTATGCCATCATTTAAAACAGTAGTAAGTATACCGACTGCGGTAAATTCTTCTGCATCTTTGTCTTCATTGATTGGACAAGCATTTAAAGCGGCATCATAAGTATCTACTCTAGGAGTAAAACTATCAGCACTACAGAAACCCTCTGTTAAGATCGTTCGGTTTATATCATTCATTAAGTAGTAATAATCAGCACCATTAACTCTTACTGTAAACTTATCGTACGTTTTTTCTAAAACACTAAAAGTTACATTAGTATCTGGAGTAATTGCACAACTTGCATCAATATTTGTATCGTCTGCTCCATCAAAAGTATACTGCATAGCACAAGTAGAAGCTGTCAATTTATCATCCGAACCATTATTATCATTCGATATTTTAGAAACATCTTCTGCAAGTGTATCAATTGCAACAGCTGCTCTTGTTGTGTTTGCTAAAGCAATATAAAGACATATATCTTTTTGAGAATCACTTAGTGTAGCATTATTATCTCTACATCTCTCGCCAAGTATCTGCTTGTAATTACTATTTGCCCTCTCTAAATCACCGAGAGCAGTCGGTGAACTTTTACTAGAAATTTTATCTATAAAAGTTCCAAAGCCATCACTGTTTTGGTTTGAATTGTCATTAGAGGCCATAGCACTTACAATATCGGCCAAACTTAAACCAGCTTTCCCCATATATGCAGCACCAAGTGCTATAAACTCCTCACTTGAACTTGCTTTTCCTTCTAACTTAGCTATAACACCTGCATAGTCTGCTTGGTCAAGCATCTGTTGTGTTTCAAGTTGTGATTCACCTTCGCTATCTCCACATCCATTTAACATAAGGCTTATACTAAAAAGTAACACTAATAACACTTTTTTCATCTAATCTCCTTTTCTATTTATTTATTCTATCTAAATTTCAACTATATATACACTGTACCTGAGTACACCCTAGTCCCCATAAGTCATACTGTCTAAAACATTAAATAACTCTTTAGATCTCTGTTCTGCAACCCTAAAAGCATCTATTATTTTATCTGCATTTTCAATACTTCCTGCTGCTATTAAAGAGGGTACTACTCTCACACTTTCATGCACTGCTTTATGCGGAGCATCTACTTGAGTAAAGGCCTTTTTATCTCCAAAGATTTCTTTTCCTTTACTTGCATACCACTTTCCAAATCTACACTCAGAATGAGTTGAAAACTTATAGTTTGAATCATCCTTAAAAGCTTTCTCATAGCCAGAAAGTTTGAAGACAATATGGTCTAGTTTTGCAAGATTTAAAAACATTCTGTTAGATATATTTTGATTCTCTTGTTTAACATAATCAGCACTCTCTACTAAACCATCAAGATTGACATTAAAACTATCTAGTTTCGCTAAAGAACCCACAACTTCTTGCTCCATCTGGTCTGAAAACTCTTGCATTGCAGCACTATTTTGTTTGAGTAAATTTATATTTACTTCCACTTCGCTTGTCGCTTTTTGTGTTCTCTCTGCTAGTTTTCTCACTTCATCAGCAACAACGGCAAAACCTCTACCATGCTCACCTGCACGAGCAGCTTCAATAGCAGCATTAAGAGCTAAAAGATTCGTCTGATCAGAAATATCTTTAATAAGTGCTATAACACTTGTAATCTCATTAACACTATTTGTGAGCTGTTCTGAATTACTTCTGCTCTCATGCATTTTTTCTGAAATACTATTTAAAGAGTCTCCCATCTCTGCTGTTGAGTTATTGACATCTCTTACTATCTCTTCAGTCCTACTATTCTTCTCATTTATATGGTCAATATTTTTCATATTCTCATCCATACCACGTTGTACTATTGTCACACCCGATATTGCTCCATCACTAAGAAGTTTTGTGAGCTCTAATGTAAGTCTATTTTTCTCTACTTGCAGAGCACTTTCATCTGCATGTTTTTGTGACTCGGCTAAAGAGTTAGTTGCATTTTGTATCGCTTCACCCGCTGCATGAATAGTATGGTTTGCTGCATTTTGGATGGAGGAGATTTCATCTTTTCCGCTATGTGTTATTGTTTTTGAAAAATCATTCGAATTCACAATATCATGTAATTCATCCTCAAACCTCGATATTCTGGAGATTAAACCTGTAGCAACCACACCACCAAAACCTAAAATAAAAATCATTACCACGACATTAGCAATAATACTTGTAAGCATATTTGAATGTGCTTCACTCTCTAGGTCTAAAACCTCTTCTAAAATTGCATCATTCAGGTGATTTTCAACTTTTTTAAGAAGATTTATTTTTGCTGTAATTGTTTCAAACCAATAGGTTGCATCAATATCAAAACTACCATTCATTTTTTCTAAGGCAATTTTGCGCATTCTATTTACCTCATCTACAGCTCTTCCTTGTACTGTATTAGTATAAAATTCTCTATTTTTTGGAGATGTTAAAAATAGAAATCTACTCATATAGGTCTCTTGCTGACTTATAAGTTTTACAAACTTAGCATAGAAACCATAAGGGTAAGAATCCTTAGCAAATGTACCTGTCATAACAGCACGCTCTACACCAGCTCTCTCCTTGGAGTAAAGGTAGTTTGTAAATGCGTTTAAAGAGGTACTCATACGAATATCTGAACTCATCTTAGCGATATATGCGATGGTATCAATGAATGCTCCATTAAGCGGAGTATAATAACCAACAGTTTTTGGAACATTGTACTCAAGTGAACTAATACTTTTTCGAGTACTATCTAGTTTAGAGAGTCTCTCCATCGCATCCTTCATCTGTGCTTGCATCGCTTGAGGGTATTGGCTCATATCCATCCTCAAATAGTACTCTTTCATCTCTCTACGGGTCACATCAGTATCTTTACGGATACTCGGCATTGTATCGGCAAATTTTCTCCCTCCACTTCCCACAAATCCAGCAGATGCTCCACGCTCTTTTTGAGTATTATGCACCATAGCAGAAATTTTAACTGCAAGGACTGTTGCCTCTTCAATTTTTGAAAGTTCTTGAACTTTTTTGTAAGAACTAATAGTACTCATTCCTAGTAGTATAAATATTACTACAGCAGGTATAAAAACCATCAAAAGCATCTTCATTTTAATCGATAAATTATCTAGCATTTTTTGTCCTTATATCATCACTATTATTCATTATACTCGTTTCTTAATTACAACTCTCTTTAGAGACTCCTATTTATAGTAATGAATATTATATTTCTAAAGCTTAAGTAAAAAATCTCAAAAATGACAAAAGCAATTTTTATGCACAATCACGTTAAAATCTATCTAATAAACCTAGATAAGAGTAATAAATAAAATGACAACTAAAGACTACATCTTACAGACCATACAAAAGCGCCCACTCATCATAGATGGAGCGATGGGAACACAGCTACAACAACGTGATGATAAAATTTCCAAAGAAGCTTGGGAAGGTAATGAGGGGTGTAATGAACTCCTCAATGTTACTGCTCCTGAAGTTCTAAGCGAGATTTTCTCAGCCTATCTCAGAAGTGGTGCTGACTTTATTACTACAAACACTTTTGGCTCTTTCTCATGGGTTCTTGACGAGTATGGTATAAGCGAACGTGCTTACGAGCTTACTAAAGCAGGAGCCGAGCTTGTCAAACGTGAGTGTGAAAAATTCTCTACGCCAGAGCATCCACGTTTTGTTTTAGGCTCAGTAGGCCCTGGTACAAAACTCCCTTCACTTGGACATATTACTTACGATGAAATGTTCAAGGGCTACACAGAATTTTGTCTTGCTCTTATCGATGGTGGTGTTGATGTTTTCATACTAGAGACCTGCCAAGACCCTCTTCAAATAAAAGCAGCACTTCATGCTTGTGAAGAAGCATCTCGCCAAAAAGAGGTTGACATTCCTATTATGGTCTCTGTAACTATTGAGCTTAGTGGAACCATGCTTATAGGAACAGATGCGGCAACTATTGCGACTATTTTAGAGCCTTTTGATATTTTAAGTCTTGGTTTTAACTGTGGAACTGGGCCCCAGCAGGTTCTTAAGCACGTTAGAACTCTGAGTGAACTATGGCATAAACCTATTAGTGTTCACTCCAACGCAGGTCTTCCACAAAACCGCGGTGGCTACACATACTACCCAATGGGACCAGATGAGTTTACAGCCCAGCAAGAGAAGTTTTTAGCCTACGATGGGGTTTCATTTTTAGGAGGATGTTGTGGGACAACACCGCAACATATTCGTGCTCTTGTAAATGCTACTCACAACAGGGCTCCAAAAGCTCCAAGTGGCTCACATGAGAACTCTATCGCCTCACTCTTTAATACGACTACCCTCAAACAAGAGCCAGCGCCACTTCTTATGGGAGAACGCTCCAATGCTACAGGTTCAAAAGCCTTTAGAGAGCTTCTTTTAGCTGAAAATTATGAGGGGACTCTCTCTGTTGCCCAACAACAAGTACGTGCAGGTGCTCATGTAGTCGATGTTAACGTGGGTTTTGCAGGACGCGATGAGACTAAAGATATGACTGAAGTTATGGGGATGTATAATCAAAAAATTGCCCTACCACTTATGCCTGATTCCACCTCTACTAAAGGGCTTGAGACTGCACTTAAACACATTGGTGGAAAACCTATTCTTAACTCTGTTAACCTTGAAGATGGAGAACCTAAATTTGACGAGGTGTGTCAACTCGCTAAAAAGTTTGGAACAAGTTTAGTCTGTCTCACTATTGATGAAGTGGGAATGGCAAAAACTATAGAAGATAAGCTTAAAGTTGCAGACCGCATCATTGACCTAGCAACAAATCGTCACGGTATTAAAAAAGAGGATTTAATCTTTGATGTCCTCACTTTTACCCTTGGTTCAGGAGATGAGGAGTATTGGGATGCTGGGATTAATACCATTGAAGCTATCCGTGCTCTTCGCTTGAAGCATCCAGAGGTGAGTGCCACGTTAGGACTCTCTAACATCTCTTTTGGTTTAGACAAAGATGCAAGACCCTACCTCAACTCTATGTTTCTACACCACTGTATAGAGGCTGGACTAACATCGGTTATTATCAATGTTAAGCATATTATTCCCATCAATAAAATTAGCCAAGAAGACCAAGATATATGTAACGACCTCATCTTCAACCGCAAGCCAAACGGCGAGGCTCTTTTTACCTTTATAGAGCACTTTAGCACCAAAGAGGCCATAGACACAAGTGCTGAAGATGAAGAGTACTTAAAAATGAGCGATGAAGAGAAAATTGCAAAACTTCTTATGGATGGAGACAAAGAGAGAATGATTCCTCTTGTCGAAGAGGCTCGAAAAACCATAGCTCCTGAGAAAATCGTCAATGAGATTCTAATTGATGCTATGAAGGTCGTTGGAGAGCTCTTTGGTTCTGGTCAGATGCAACTCCCTTTTGTTCTGCAATCGGCTGAGACTATGAAAAAAACAGTTGACCACCTCAACCCCTACCTACCAAAAATTGAAAAAGTGGTCGATACCACGTTGGCACTAGGAACCGTCAAAGGGGATGTTCATGATGTTGGAAAAAATCTTGTAGACATAATACTCTCTAACAACGGTTTTAAAGTACAAAATCTCGGTATAAAAGTAGAGCTAGAGAAGTTCATAGATGCTATGAAAAATGGACAGATAGCGGCACTTGGATTTAGTGGTCTGCTTGTAAAGTCAACTCAAGTCATGCAGGAGAACTTTAAACTCTTAAAAGAGCAAGGTATCGACATTCCTATACTCATAGGGGGAGCAGCACTCACTCGTACCTTTGTGGATGATTTTTGCCGTCCATTTTATGATGGCCCAATTTTTTACTGTAAAGATGCTTTTGATGGTGTCACTGCTATGAGTCGCATAGAAGCTGGAAACTTTGACACTGACCTGCATGGTAAAGATAAAGAGAAGAAAGTAAAAAAAGAGGTAAAAGAGATCATAATTCCTCCGTTTGAAGAGCTCAAGATGCCGACTCGTGATGTGAAAGTTCCTACTCCTCCATTTTGGGGAAGACGTGAAATGAAACTTACACAACAGCAGATTGAGATGGCATTTGAGTGGATAAACCATAAACTACTCTTTAAGTCACGTTGGGGTTACAGCTCTAAG
>Ga0256826_1002711_pt1 | contig 10740 bp, 15 predicted proteins | sample CV79metaG_FD_185975 | JGI IMG/M metagenome (GOLD analysis project Ga0256826, IMG submission 185975) | Hydrothermal vent microbial communities from East Pacific Rise, Pacific Ocean - CV79 | ecosystem: Environmental > Aquatic > Marine > Hydrothermal vents | place: Pacific Ocean: East Pacific Rise... | reverse complement strand
AGTTGATTTAAAAATATGTTTTGTTTTACTAGGGGGTAAAATATCATTTCATTCCCATTTTTAGGGAATAAAGTTTTTAGTGGATTTTATTGTTCTTGAGAATAATCTAAATCTTTATCTTTTGAACTTCATATTCTTCTTTCATTAGAGATGAAAACTCTATATAGTCTATTTCTGAAAATGTGTAAGGTTTAGAATTTCTATCAAAATTTATATGAACTTTTATAGATTTTTTAAAAATATCTAATATCTGATTTTGAATATTTTTATCTGATTTTTTAAAAATTTCATAAAGACAGTCCTGAATACTCCAATATCCGTCAATCCACTCTAAGAGAGTTTCTTTAGATGGTTCATAACCATTTTCTATAAATGAACTAATTATAGATTTCTCTAAATTTAATTCGTTGTAGACATATAAAAGAGTGTTCTTATCAATATTCTCTAAAAAGTCTTCATCATATATTTCTAATCTGTAGCATATATTTAAGAATTTCCTAACTTCCCAGTATTCTTTTTCTAATTTTGTTTCTTTACTCATAATTTATTCCTTTAAATTTTGAATCTGATTTTCTGATATAGAATAATCATATCCATTACCAAGAAGAGAGTGAATAGTATCAAGGATAATTTCAATCTCTTCTTTATTGTGTTCATTCATTTCATAGAGTTCTGTTTCAATATCTTCATATTTAAACCTACATTCTCTATCTATCAAATGAAGTGATTTTTCTATTAAAATTGATTTATCTATCATTTTTAATATCTTACTTTACAATCAGAAGAATAAAGATTTATAGGTTCTTGTAATTCTCTATCTTTATCTTCATTTAGAAGATGTAATAGTTCTTTTGATTCCTCTGTGTAATATATAAACTCTTTTCGTTTGATACCTCCTCTTTGTTCCCAAGAGAAATTTAATAGAACATTTTCCTTTGAATCAATTAGTTCAACACATTCATTATCATCTATAAGTAATAGACAATATTCAATAGAGTCTTTTAATCCTATATGTTCAAGTTCAGCACATAACCCATGGTTTCTATCTTCTTCAGTTTCCCATACTTTTATTTCATATACTTTACTCATAATTTATTCCTTTATTTACTAAACAAAAATAGATATTGATTATCTATTTTCTCTATATCTTTGAGTGTTAAAAACTCAAATTCTTTACTGGAGTATTCCTCTATGAATACTCTCTTTACCTCTTCTATACTATTTCCTTTAATTAAAACCATATCTTCCCCCCCCCTCTCTTTGAGATAGGGTTTTACTTCTTTGAATAGTGATTTTCTAATAACCTTGTGAGATTGTTATCTAAGTAACTAATAATGTTATTTAGTCTCTCAATCTCTGCTTTTAATCTCTTATTTTCTTCAATCATTATTTACTCCCATTGTTGGAATTAAATCTATATGATTATCTACTTCTTCTAATAGATTTTTAGTATCTAAACTCATAAGAAATGAGTGTGAGAATTGTAATTCTTTACCTAATAAAAACTCTATATTAGTTTTACTATCTGAATTATTTCTATGGTTAATCCATATCCACAATTCATTATCTTTGTTCTTGTTTTCAACAACTTTTAGAGTATTGTTAGATACAAAATAAGTCATACCTTTTTTGATAAACTTATCTTTTTTAAGTTTATTATCTATCATTCCTCTTACTGATTCTTTAAGTAAATTTGTATCTATTTTCATAATTTATGACACCTTTTTTAAAGACACTTCTTCTAATAGTTTCTTTTTATATTTTAGTTGTTTAGGGTTTAATTGATTGTCATTAACATTATGTAAAATCATATGTTCATAATCTTCTTGTTTAACACTTCCGAATGGTGGATTACCTACAAAGATATCCATTTTTTCTCCTCCGAATAATGGATATTCTGTAAGAACATTTTTATTTTCAAAAAATGAATTATTCTTATTGAATAAACTAAACAAGGAGTTACAATATGAAGAATATAAACTGTCTAAATCATTACCAAAAATTAAAACTTTTTGATTAGGGAATTTCTTCTTAATATCTTTGAAAGTTGTATATAAAATATTACCAATTCCACAAGTGATATCACATACTTTTATAGACTCTTGTTCCACAATAGAATTGACTTGTATCTTTGATATAAGATTACACATATCCATAGGAGTAAAGAAGTCATTCTTATTTCTGTCAGGACTATTTATTTGAGTAAATATCTCAAAAATGTCGTCTAATGTATATTCAATTTTGTCAATAAAATTGATAAAATTATTAGTGTTTTTTGTATCTTTTAATACTTCAAACAAACCTATGTTATCGAAGTGTATTTTTACCTTATTTTCAGTAAAATTTTTACCATATAAAGTATCCCATAATTCAAATTTTTTATCTAAAAATTGATTTATATTTTTTACTGATTTTAGTTCAAATATACAAGGTTGATTAAAAATTTTTAACCACTCATTACTGGTAATATTTGAATCAATATCTATTCCTTGTAATGAATAGTCTTTTATTACAGTATCTTTCAATATATACTTATTTATATATAATAAACTCATATATATTCTTTTGTCTTTTTTAGATGTATTTTTGTTGATATAATCAACTATCTTATTAACTGTATTACTCATTACCCTCTCCTTTTAGAAATAATATTTTGTTGTAATAGTTCATTGAAATAACTCTCAGTTCTTTTAAAAAACAAATCCAATAATTGAGGTGTTTTTAACAACTTTTTATTATCAATTAGTTCTACCAATTTATCTTTATTATGTATTGTTTCAAAAACTCTTAAATGGAAATTTACTAGATTAAGAAAGGATTCAAACCCTTTCGTTTTTAATATTTTTCTTGGAGCTGATTTACCTAAAATCATTGTTCTCATTTCGTATTTAACTAACTCTGAAAAATAATCTTCAATATATTTAGAGACTTCATTTCCATAAAGTTCTTCAATTCTTTTGATAACTTTATTAGTAAGATAATTTACATTCTTAGACAAAATATCTCTACCACTAAATACACAAGATTCTGTAACCATAACTTCCTTATTTAGTAAATCATAATCCTCTTTTGATGGTTTATATGAAATAATAGAATCTGTTTCTTCTAAAACTTCTCTATCATTCATTCCTATTTTGTTATATTCATATCTACTCATTATCTTCTCTCCTCTATCTCTTCATACAAATCTATTCTCTCTTGAGATAAGATTTCTTCCTTTATTTCAACAGATTCAATATCTTGTTCCCATATTTTTATATCTTCGTTAAGTTTCTCTCTATCAAACCTACCAAGATAAATATCCTTAGAAGATTCATCCTCTTCTTTCATATACTTTTTAAAGTCTTCAACCTCTTTATGAGGAACTGATACTTCATATAAATATTTAGTAGTTGAAGTTTCATCAACAACAACTTCAACTATTATTTTTTTAAATTTACTCATACTATTTCCTTTAAATAATTTTTTATACATAGGGTTTTAAGTCAGTTAGTAATTGACTTTGTGGTTAAGAGACTAATAAAGTCTCTAATTGAGGTATATAATCAGTATTGATAACTGATTTATCTTTTGTGGTAGTATGAAGAATTATCTCTTCTCCGATTGTTTTTTCTCTTCCATTTTGTATAGTTTTTTCAACAACTACACAATTCAATTCAGAGTCTTCAATCAAATCATATATTCCTTTGTTAGGGTAATTGTGATAGATTTTATTTACACTTTTTAGATTCATAAATCTTTCAAGATTATCTTTATGATTAAAATCTCCCTCTTCCACTCCATATTTTGTTCTTGTTGAATCTTCAATATATAAACCATTAGGAAGACAATATAACGGGTCGTTTGAATGAAAGTCTGTTGTTTCATTGTAATCTTCATAGATTACTTCATAACTTTCATTACGAATTTCAACATTTGAAAAACTCTCTAATATGTGTTTTCCAAAATCTATTTTAGATAGTGTTGATTTTTGTATTTTTTTACCCTTAGAAAATGAACCTTGAGTCTTACCACCTTTCCAAGAAAGATTTCCCCCAAATATCTTATTACTCATAAACATATATCTACAAGAGGTATCCATATTATGAATCCCTTGTTCCTCAAGTTCATTAAGTTCTTTTCTGATTATTTTACAAAATTCAATATCTTTACCTTTCTTTGTAAAGTTTTTAGTGAATTTTCTATATCTAGTCTCAATCTTCCCTACTTCTAAATGAAGTTCTTCTGTGTTCTCCATTAAGTCCTTATGGAATTGATAAGGTGTTTTTTCAAAGAAGTTGATTACTAATTTGTAATCCTTGTCATAAACAAGAGGATAAAAATTTACTACTTCCCCTATTGAACCACCATAAGTAACAACTAATCTATTTGACTTATTTAAGTCCATATCCTCTTCAATAGTTCTGTAAATTCCTTTCTGAATGGTTTTTTCAGTCTTGTTTCCTACTAATCCAGTTACATTAGAAGAATTAACTTTTTTGTAGTCTCCTATAAGTGTATAAACTTTATCAACTAACTCTTTACCAGTAAAGATTTTCCCTTTTGTGTATGAATAAATGATTCTTGTAAAATCATTACTATTTTCAAGTCTACTAATAATAGTAATTGACTTTTCTTCCTCAAAACCATTGATTACAAATTGAGAAAATTTATTGATAATGTATTTTTTCATTTCAAATAATCCTATTGTAGGTTTATTGAATGTTAATTTCTCATATGTAGGATTTAATAACTCTTGAAATAAGTTATTCATTCTTGCTATCTCACTTGATAATTGTTTAGGATTGATTTTTTCCATTCCATTTAAACAATTTCTAAAGTTAGTAAAAGGATTAGATATTTTTGGAATATCTAAATCTTTAATCTCTTCTATCATATTGATAACTACAAGTTTTTCAGAATGTGTTAATTCTTTAATTGATAATAAGTTATTCAATCTAGTAGATACAGTTTTGTTTCTACCTTTTATTCCATTTTCCTTATTAAATAATTTTGTAGGACTAGGTAAGTTCTTTTTACTTATTACTACTTCTTTAATTTCATTTATATTATTCATTTGTATTCCTTTAAATAATAGTTAATTTACTAATCAACTATAAGGGTTATACATAGGGTTTTAAGTCAGTTAGTATTGACTTCTTCTCTGTGAAGTTATGAAAAAATTATACTGAGAATGTAACTAAGAAAATTTTAAGTAAAGTTGTGTGAGAAGTAGTGAAAGTGCTTTTTATGGGGGTAGTTAAGGGTTGTAAAATTATTAAGATTTATAATATATTAATTTGAATACCCTTTTCTATGTGAAATTTTACCTATGATTAGGTTTTGTTTATAGTATTCCAAAGAAATTAACTCATTTATTGAGTGTTCTTCAACGAAACGAAACTCTATATTGTTTCTTTGTTTTTTAATATCTGTTGGATATGTGAGTTTTTTAGAATAAATTATAGATTCAACATCTCTATTTATCATTTCTACATCATATAGAAAGTATGATAAATATTCTCCACTAAAAGAAGTGTCAATGGATAATATTCTGTTTCCTTGAATAGAACTATAGAGAGAACTATATATATGTTCGTAATAATTCTCTGATTTATCATCAATGACTTTATAATCATAATCATAAAGATTTGTATATTCTGATTCATTTAAAATCTCTTTATATAAATCAGTTGAAGTTTTGATAATTCTAACTTCTTTCTCTTCAAATAATTCTATCATCTCTTTAATATTTCCTCTTGAGTAAAAATTATTTTCTTTAGCAAGAGAATAAGAATTTGTATTGTAATTATTTTCATAGAAAAACTCTCTTAGAAAATAATAACCATCTTTATGTGTGTCAATTGTTTTGTTGATATTCTCTTTTTGTAGTTTAGATTTTAATAAATCTATTTTGCAAATTTCCTTTCTTATAACTACATTGTCTTTATCAACTTTTAAATTCTTCATGAGTTTATCAAGTTCTTTTCTTTTTGAATTTAATGTTGATATATTTCTCTTTGTTAGAAAATCTTCATTGAGCTTTTTTTCTATAAAATCAATGAAATTAAAAGACAAAATTATTGAATTTATCTTGTTGATAATTTCTTCTTTGTTTTTAATAAAGTAGTCGTATGTTGTATCTTTTAGATACTCTTCAATAAATAAAATTTTCTCATAACCTACTCTTTTTGATACACATTTAAAAATAATTTTATCTATGTTTGAGGATTTTAATTCTTGAAATCTTTTATTGTCTTTGATTAGAATCATAGGAAATACTCTAAATATAGATTCTAATTCTTCTTCACTTACATTTGAATACCCTAAAACTATTCTATCAGGTTTAAAATTTAGAATTGTGTATCTATAATTATGATTATCTAATTCTTTGATTTTGTTAAATATCGAGTTCTTTATTATCATAATTGTATTTTATCTAATAATTAGAATCTATGATAGAATAGGATATAGAAAAAAATTTTATTATTTTAAAGGAAATTATTTTTGCATATCAAACTTCTAATAATTACTCTATTATTTAGTTCCCTATCTGCTAAACATTTACATTATGAAAAATATTATCAGAAGATATTTTGTAATAAAATAAATGGAGTAATGGAATATACTTTATATGACAATACTCGTGTTGATTGTTTAACTTCTACCTATGCTATTGAAGTTGATTTTGCTAATAAATGGGCAGAATCAATAGGACAATCTTTGTATTATTCTATTGAAACTGGTAAGTCGGCTGCGGTATTATTAATTATAGAATCTCCAAAGGATATTCACTACTTAAAAAGGTTTAGAAAAGTTTCTAAACAACATGGTATTCAATTATTCACTATTGATAAAGATTTGAATATTAGAAGATACTAGATTAGTATCTAATTTGCTCTTTTAGGGGTTTTTATTGTTTATCTAATCAATTGTATTGATTTTATAAATATTTTGATTTTAGAGGGGTTTTTGTAAGTAATAGATAGAACAAAAGGTTCTATCTTGTGTCATTAAAGATTTTTGTCTTTAATTTGAGTTAGTTGATATTAAAGTTCTTTAATATTTTGAATTTTAAAATATATCTATTCAACTACTGTTATTTTTCCAGTTTCATTGATTGTAATATATTTATTATTATCATCTATATTTGTTGCTTTTGCTATATATGTTTGTTGTTTATCTGAATCAACAACTAAACTGTATTCATATTTATCTTCTGACTTGCTATCATTAAGTTCTTTAATCATAATAAGTAATTTATTATCTTCCCCTTTGTGTTCTCCACTTTCAATAACTTTATCTTCAACATATTTTCTATCAGAAGCATAAGCATCTGACTCTAGAATATTTATCACATTTAACATATTCTTTGCTTTACTAATTCTTGCTCCATCTATATAACCATTATAAGATGGTATTCCTACTGCTGAAAGTATTCCAATAATACTTATCACTACTAATAATTCTATAAGTGTAAATGCTGTTTTTCTCATCATTTATTCCTATAAAGGTAAAACTTGTTTTCTTAAATCTAATACTTGTTTTCTTAAAACTTCTTTGTCTTTAATCAACTTCTCAATTACTTTGTTTGAACTATTGATTATCTTTGTTTGTTTGTTTAATGAGTTTAATTGTATATTTGTAATTACACTTGAAATTACTACAACACCTAAAATTGATAACATTATGTTTTTTGATTTTATTTCCATTTTCTATTTCCTTTTTTAATAAAACATTTGATATATTTTATTTCTTATATATTTTAATGTAAAAAAAAACCTTGTGGTTAAATGGTGTTATTTAGGGGTTTTTGAGTGGGTGTATATTTGTAAGATATATACTTTTATGTATATACCTTGTTGGTTTTACCATATAGGTTTATTTATTGCCTCCCATGAAGTTGTTCCATAGTCATAATATGTATGGTCTGTAACACTTGATACATCCCACATTGAAACATCCCAATTAAACTCACTATTGTTGTAAAACATTCCATACATATTAGTTACATTAGAAACATCCCATCCTCCAAGTGCTTGATTGAATATAGTGTTTGAAAACATTCCTCTCATATTAGTTACAGAACTTGTATCCCAATAACCTATACCTTTATTGAATGGAGAATTTGAAAACATATTGCTCATATTAGTTACATAACTTACATCCCAGTCCACAATATTTCCGTTAAAATTAGAATTGTAAAACATTCTGTCCATATTAGTAACATTTGAGACATCCCAATTGTTAAGAGAATTGTTAAGTTGAGAATCAACAAACATTAATGACATATCAGTAACATTTGAAACATCCCAATTGTTAATATCTTGGTTAAATATTGAATTATTAAACAATCCACTCATGTTTTTAGAGTTTGAAACATTCCAATTCCCTATTGGTTGATTGAAATCAGAATTGTAAAATAAGTTAGCCATTCCAACTGTTGATAACCCATCAAAAGAACTAGAACCAGCACTTGAACCATATGTCATACTTGATAAATCCCATCCATCAATATCACTATTGAATTGAGAGTTAGCAAATATTACTGATATCAATGTTACACTTGAAACATCCCAATTGTTAAGAGGTTGATTGAATTGAGAACTAGCAAACATTCCTAGTATGTTGGTAACATTAGACATATTCCAATTGTTAAGAGGTTGATTAAAATATGATTTATAAAACATCCCCTCCATATTTGTAACATTTGAAACATCCCAATTTTCTATTGGTTTGTTGAATTTTGAACCTGAAAAAGAATACTTCATAGTTTCTACAGAACTTGTATCCCAACTTGAAATATCTCTATTGTAAGATGAATTCTGAAAAGCATATCTCATATCAGTTACATGACTTGTATCCCATTGAGACATATCTCCGTTGAATGTAGAATTGTCTTTTAAGAAACCATATAGGTTGTAAATATTACTGGTACATAATTGATGAGAATAATAAACTATACCATCATTTCCAGTTATTCCATTTTCAACATTTGCTAAATCATAATTATCTATAATTAGATAACCATCATTGGTTAAATCTCCTTTTGTTCCTCCTAGACATTGAATAGAACTTGGAGTTGTTGTTACCACTTGAGAGTTAATATTAAAAGATGCAATATTTGAAACTTTTGAATTACCTATATCATCTTGAACAGTTGTATATACTTCATAATTTCCATCTGCTAAATTATTTGTAGTTACTTCATAAGTGTCATTAACACTTGTTGCTCCTATCGTTGTTACTAAGGTATTTGTATCAGAATCTACGATAGAAACAACGATAGAAGTCATATCTAAACTTACTGAACCATTTATATTAAATGTTCCGTTAGTTTGATTATTTATTTGATTTACAGATACAAATAAAGTATTATCTACATCAAACCCTCCATTGATAACAACTTCTCCACCATCAGTTTTATTTAATAAAATTTTATATGAATAAGTTCCATCACTTAAATTGATTGAATTATTTTCCCATGTAAAATCTTGATTGATTGTAGGTGTTTGAGAATCTACTAGAGTGTCTTGATTATCTCTAACCTCTATTATCATTGAAGTTATATTATCACTTACACTTCCACTTATAATAGTTCCAGTTGTAGAGTTACCTCTTATTGATAAATCAAGAGTAGAGTTAGAATCTATATATTGAATCTCTTTGATTATTTGTATCTCTGTTACAACTTCAACTTCTTCAAGATTTACATTAAAATTATTTGAGTAAGAGTATTGACTATTACTAAAATATATATCATCTTGAACTTCATCCTCTGTATTTACCACTACATAGTATTGAGAAGAATAATGTGTTGAAGTCTCTTCAAGGTTATTATATCCTCCGTTTCCTACTATCATTTGTGCCCAATTTCCAGTAGAAGATGGTTTGATATTTTCAAAAACTTCAACTGTTGTTTTTATATCATCATAATGAGTATTTTCAATTACTCCATTATTGTTAATAATAGTTGGTTTTCCTTTTTCAATTTTTACAACCTCTAATCTTAAATCAGATGGGTATAAAATATTACTTCCATTATATAGAGAAGTAAATCCACTTATCACATAAGGAAATTTAGTAATATCTTGAATATTATTGATTTTGATATATGTAGATAAAGTTATTGTGTCTTTAATTTCATTACTATTCTTATCTACTACTTTGAATGTATAATCTCCATTATCTAATTTTGAAGTAGTTGATATCCAATTTCCATTCTCATCGATTGTAGCAATTAGAGTTTCAACTAAATTTCCATTCTCATCATATACATAAACTGTTATTGTATCGTTTTCGGTTTCAGTAATACCAGTTATATAGATAGGAGATATTGTTGTGAATCCATCTACTGTGATTGATTCTAAATCTTCTGTGTTTGTATCATTGCTGATATAAGTATCATTGTATGAGTTTGAAGATGGATATTCTCCATTTCCGAACTCATTACACCCACTTAGAAATAATAAACTTGAAGTTATTATTGATAAAGTTATTAGTTTGTTTCCTTTCATAGTTTTTCCTTTTACATAATTAGTTATTTAAAAAACTAATTATGTATAACTTTATCATCATAATTTCTCTTGTGGTTAATTGGTTTATTTTAGGGGAAAATTGAGGGATGTATCAATCTAAAATTGATACTTTAGAGAGAATAATAAATTGTTTTGTCTAAAACTTTTTATTCTCTTATCACTTGAACTTGATTCATAGTTTGTGTATTTTGCTTCTATAAAATAGTGTTTATCATATCTGTAT
>Ga0256826_1002710_pt1 | contig 10740 bp, 9 predicted proteins | sample CV79metaG_FD_185975 | JGI IMG/M metagenome (GOLD analysis project Ga0256826, IMG submission 185975) | Hydrothermal vent microbial communities from East Pacific Rise, Pacific Ocean - CV79 | ecosystem: Environmental > Aquatic > Marine > Hydrothermal vents | place: Pacific Ocean: East Pacific Rise... | reverse complement strand
CGAATGAAAAAAAGGAGAGTAGACTGGCGTTTGGACTATAACACCCTCCCCTTTTTGAGTAAAAGCTTCAATAGCCACACCCATTGAAGCCACAACAGAGTGAGAGTAGAACATATCACTACATTCAAACGCCAAGTTGTGTTCTCTCTTCATCCATGCTATCTGCGCTTCAAATGCCGAAGTGGGAACTTCCTCATAACCAATAATAGGATGTTCGAGTCTTTTTTTAACAGCTTCTAAAACAAAGTCAGGAGTATCTATATCCATATCTGCCACCCAAACAGGCTCTACATCAGTTGTTCCAAACAGCTCTTCTCTTAGAGTATATTTTTCGGCATTTGTATCTTTGCGACAAGCACTTTGTGAGAAGTCGTACTTCACTTCTTTTTCCAAACAGTAACTTCAGAGATAGTATGTTGATATTTTCGTGCTGTCTCTTTGATAACAAATTCCAAATCTTGAGTATGAATAAGTTCAAATTTATCAGCTAAAACTTTCTGAAGTGTATCTAATGTATGAACTTCAGTTCCTTCTTCATCGGTAAAGCCACCTAACCAAAACTCTTTTGCAGTTGAACTCTCTTGCCATGTGTATGGAGAAGTTATCACTAAGATACCATGCTCATTTAAACGCTCATCTATAGTGTCTAAAAAGAGTCGTGGATTATAGAGTCTATCTATCAGATTTGTTGCCATGATTAAATCATAGCCTTTAAAGTTTGGCTTTAAGTTACAAGCATCACCCTGCCAAAAAGAGACCTTCGCACTTAAACTCTCATACCCTAACTCCTCTATAGTCACTTTTTTGTTTTGAGTAAGAAGACCCTCCTCTTTCACACTAAACGCCACATACCCTTCATCTTTAAGTTTTGCACCTACACCAACAAAACGAACAGAAAAGTCTATCCCTTCAACACTATCAAACTCTTTTGCTAACTCAAATGTAGCACGTCCTGTAGCACAACCTAGATCGAGTGCCTTACCCTTGTTAGTAGCAAAACTACTCGCTATACGAGCTGTACTTATCGCAAAGTTTTCCACTCCAAAGTGAGTCTCTCCATATTGAAATTCACAATATTGTGAAACAAGTGCATCACTCTCATATATATCTGCCAAATTCTCTTCCTTATCTTCTGTTATCACATACCTAAAACCAGCATTCTGGTAAAAATGTTTTCTAAATGCATATCGTGAATTTTTTGTTATAAGGTTTCCACTACTAGCCCATGATGAGCCTAAAATAAGTGCATGTTTTTCATCAAAAGTCGGTACAGAAAAGTCATCATATGCTTCATGAACCTCAAAACCCTCAAAAGCTCTTATTGGCGTTCTACTCCACTGCCAAACATTCCCCACTACATCATAAATAGTATCACCTTTTTGTGTGACAAAACTAAACTCATTTACAGGGCATGAACTCCCATAATGGTAAAAATTCAGATTTGCACTACGCTCATCAAAATCGGGAATATCCTCTATCTTCACTTCATCATAGATAGCTCTATATTCAGCTTCACTAGGGAGTTGGTACTTGACTCCATCCTGCAGACTCTTATAACGACAATAAGCCTCAGCCTCTAAAGCATTCACATCTACAGGCCAATCAAGAGGCATATCTATCTCGCTACTAAGTGTTCTATATCTGTAAACGCCATCTTTTTTAATCCAAAAAGTGGGATGCTCTGCCTGAGTTATCTCTAAAAACTTTCTACCCTCTTCATCCCAACACTCTTCATTTTTATAGCCATCAGCATTTACAAACGCCATAAACTCGCCATTGCTCACAAGATATTTTGAGACTTTAAATGAGTTTATATGCTCTTTGTAAACGCCATACTCATTGTCCCAGCCATAAAGTTTATGACTTTTATCTACTCCTAGTTCTATATCTGCACTATTTATCTCTAAGAGCTCATTTTTTGGTGCAGATGAACTCTGAGAACAGGGCTGAAAATAGAGAGAATCTTTGACAAATTCTAGTGGCATCTGACGATGAAGCACTAAAGATGTCTCTATATGGATTCGCTCATGCTCTATACCCATAAGTATAATCCACATCTCAGACTCTTCACTTATAGGCAAAGAGAGAGGCAGAGTCATAATCAACTCACCCACAAGAGTTTTTACCTGCTTTCTATACTCACGAACTTCCTCAACTTTTGGCCAGTTATATCTAGCACTATCCATATCATCCCAGGACATCTCATCAACACCAACAGCGAAGATAGACTCAAAATTAGGATTGATTCTCTCACTTATTATCTTCATATTTATAAGTTTATTTATAAAAAAAGTAGCAGTATGCCCAAAATAAAATATCATAGGATGGCGTGTAATTTCAGACTTTTCGTAAAAGACATCATTATCTCTTAAAACTTCAAAAACTCTCTCATACAACTCAAAAGTATTATGAAAGTACTCTTGTATCTCTTGGCGTTTAGACTCAATGCTTTTTCCATCAAGGAGTATGGAATATTTGCTTAACTTACTCAAAAATAGACCTTTATATTTGTTATAATCATTATATGAAAATTATTCAAAGTAAATTATTAAATCAGTTTGTTGGTATAACTCACGGCTTTACGTCTAAGCGAAATGGTAACCTTGCATTTCATGTTGGCGACGATGTTCAAAATGTTCATAACAACCATTTTCTTTTGGCAAAAGAGATGCAGTATGCAAAAGAGTCACTTCTCCACATGAAACAGATTCACTCAAATAGTGTCAAGATTGTAAACGCCAACAGTAATTTTGATACTCCTCTTACTTGTGATGCACTTATTACAAATCTTAAAAAGAGACCCTTAATGGTAATGGTTGCAGACTGCTCTCCCATTCTCTTTTATGACAAGGTAAAAAAGGTCATTGCTGTAGCACATGCAGGAAGAGCTGGTGCATTTCATAACATTACAGGAAATGTTGTTGCTAGTTTTGTAGATAATTATGATTCCAATCCTAGTGATATTATAGTAAGTGTTGGTGCTAGTATTGGCGTTTGTTGTTATGAGGTTGGTGAAGAGATTTATACAGAAGCAAAAGAGTTAAATCTAGAGTATGCCGTAGAAAAAAGAGAAAAATCATACTTTTTAAATATAGCTAAAATTTTAAAGACTCAGCTCCTAAACGCCAATATAGAGGAGAGAAATATAGAGTTTAGTGAGGAGTGTAGTTGCTGTAGCAGTAAAAAGTACTTCTCTTATCGTGCAGAGTCTCAAACGGGAAGATTTGCTGGGCTTATCTACTTAAACTAAATTTCGTAAAAATACATCTGATAAGATTTATCTAAATCTGAGAGTTTTATATCAAATTGCTCTCTTATCTTCTCTTGCATATCTAGCCAAAAAGAGTCAAGCACTACACTAGCACCTGCATTTGAAGGAGGAACAAAAAGTTTTCCCTCTAAAGACTCTAAAATCTCTAAAACATTTATCTCTGATGCATCACGAGAGAGCTTGTAACCACCACCAACACCTCTAACACTCACAACTAGAGCACTCTTTTTGAGTGTCGCTAAAATCTGTTCTAAGTATCCATGAGAGATTTGAGTTACTGCTGCTATCTCTTTTATCTGCATCAACTTGGCGTTTGGAGAGTTAGAGAGTGCGTGCATTGCACCAACACCATAAATACCTTTAGTGGAGATACCTACCATTAAATAAAAACCCTCTTATAAAGATGGTAAATCTCACACCCTAAACAGTAAGAGAAAGCCACTTCAAAAAATATGCAAGCTAATAAAATAGCACTTAAGATATAAAACAGAGTAGTTAAACTCGCAAGATGAGTAGCTGTTATTGCAAGTAAAAAAACTAAGCCAAAGAGTGCTGCTAATTTTTTAGGTGCTGCATCTACTTTAACACTCTCTAACTTTAGTATCTGTTTAGTATGCATTGAGAGCATAAAAAGTAGACTATACTCTTTTTTGAAAAATATTCTTGTTGCAAAATCGAGTATGAGAAAAAGTACTAAGGCTAAGTTTTGAAATAGAATAAAGAGTGTAAATAGGATGCCTACATAAAAAGCATTGATTCTTGCAATATTTGAGTCAACGGAAATAAGAGATATAGGACATGATTTGTTGTTCATAAAAAGCCTTTTAGTATTATTATTTGTAATACTAAAGGTTTTTGATTTTAAAGTCAAGTAAACTAAGTAAGTTACTAAGGATTAGCTATTTATTACTTTTGCTAACTGCTCAGGAAGTAAGCCTAAAGACTCCTCAACAAGTTTACTATTTCCATGAGTGATAAACTCATCTTCATACTCAAAACTTGTAAGTTCTATCTCTGTGATTTTCTCTTTTGCTAAAAACTCTAAGATAGCAGAACCTACTCCACCCATTTTAGAACTATCAGAAAATACAAACCATTTTTTATGTTTTGTGCTTAAATCACGAAGCATATCTTCATCGAGTGGTTTTACAAAACGTAAATCTAAGATACTTACTTTTTCATCTAAAAGTAATGATGTCTCATAAGCACGACCTACTCCATTTCCATAACCTATAAGTAAAATATCTCCACTATTTGACTCTAATAATTGAGACTTTGCTAACTCAAAAGGAGTTGACTCAGGCAGAGTTGTTGGAGTAAATGAACCTCTTGGATAACGAAGAGAACATGGATGCTCATACTCAGATGCAAACGCCATTGCTTGATGAAAACTCTTCTCATCACGAGGAGCAAAAAGTGTCATATTTGGGATGGCTCTTAAAAAAGAGATATCAAAAACACCCTGATGAGTCTCTCCATCTTCACCTACTATTCCAGCACGATCAAGTGCAAAAACTACAGGCAGATCCATCAGACAAGTATCGTGAATCACTTGGTCAAAACCACGCTGCAGAAATGTTGAGTAGATAGTACAAAAAGGTTTAAATCCCTCTTTTGCTAAGGCACTCATAGATGTTACAGCATGCTGTTCTGCAATAGCTACATCCCAAAATCTATCTGGATACTTCTCGAGCAGTTCACTGAGACCTGTTCCACTCGGCATTGCTGCAGTTGCACCTACTATCTTCTCATTTTTATCAGCTAAAGAGAGAAGAGAGTCTGTATAAATCTGAGTAGCACTTTTCGTAGAGCTTTTTTTAGCACTTTTGCCATCACTTAGATCAAATGGACCCACACCATGCCACTTCTCCTCTTTACCCTCAGCTATATCATACCCTTTACCTTTTGTAGTTTGGCAGTGTATAATTACAGGACGATTAAGCTTTCTAGCTGTTTGAAAGATATCTATAAGTTGCTCTAAATTATGCCCATTTACAGGACCTATATAGTTTATTCCCATCTCTTCAAACATAATACCAGGAGTGATAAGCTTAAGCCCCTCTTCCATACGTTTAGCGATATAGTGAGCACCCTCACCAAAGTTATCTACAAAAGATTCTGTAGTTTTTTTGAAACGTTGGTAAAAAGGTGATGCCATTGCAGAACTAAGCATTCTACTGACAGCACCTATTGGTTTTGCTATACTCATCTCATTATCATTAAGGATAATTATCATTGGGTATTTTCTATCGCCTAACTCATTAAGAGCTTCATAAACCATACCAGCAGTCATACTTCCATCACCAATCATCACAACAGGAATCCGACTCTCTTGCTCACCCTTAAGAGCTATCGCCTTAGCAGCACCAACACCTAAAGAGATAGAAGTAGAACTATGACCAGCTACAAAGTAGTCATCATCACTTTCACTCGGTTTAGTGTATCCACACATACCGTTAAACTGACGAAGGGTATCAAAATTATCCCATCTATCTGTTAAAAGTTTATGTGCATAAGATTGATGGCTCACATCAAAGATAAAGGGGTCTTTTTTAGAGTCAAACACTTTATGCATAGCTACGATAAGCTCTGTAGCACCTAAAGTTGAACTCAAATGACCACCATTTTTACTTACTACTTCTAAAATTCTTTCTCTAATATCTTGACATACTACTTCAAGCTCTTTAACATTTTTATTTTTTATATTCATATATTTTTACTCACTTAATGCCGCTCGCTTTACTCTTTGAAATCTTTTACTGATTTGTGCATCTATATTTCCAGCATCACTTATAACAACGACACCACCTTCACTTACAGCAGAATCCGAAATTATACTGATATGTTCTTGTTTTCCGATATGCTCAGAGAGTGTTCCATGATTTTTAGGATTTACTTTAAGTGTCACTTTTGATGCACTCTGTAGCTCACTTAATAACTCATCACTAAGAACTTTAGCTATCTCATTAGAGTTCTCACTTAACTCTACTTTAACTACTTCTTCTGCTATATCAACAGCAGCTCTCATTAAATCAGCCTTTATAGCTTCTAAAGCAGTCTCAAACTCTTTTGCACTCTCTTCTATTTTTTTAATTGATTCTGAAAACATTTCAATATTGTTCTTCATTTGAAGATCTGAATCTGTAAGAGCTTTTGCTACACCAGCTTCTATTCCTTCAGCAAAAGCATTTTCTTTTGCTTTTGCCAAAGAGTGTTCATACTCTTCTTCTTTACTTTCTAGCTTCATCTGTAGTTTTATAAAATTAGAGGACATCTCATCTGTTTTTTGCATCAAAGACTCTATAAGAGACTCTTTTGAGCTAGAACTAAGTGAGCTTGAATCTACATCTGTAATCTTTTTTTTCTCTGGCTCTTCTGATTGTGATATATTATTTGAGCTAATCTCATCATCTGAACTATTACCTAAAGCAATTACTTTAAAGTTATATTTTCCAACATTATGAGACTCTAATTTATTTTTTGATATTACTGTAGCCATCTATTACTCGATCATCTCTTCAGTAGATCCCATCTGAATAGCTCCACTCTCAGCAAGACCATTCACAACTTCAACGATTTTACGTTGTGCTGTTTCAACATCTTTCATTTTAACAGCACCAAGGAACTGCATCTCTTCTTCGAAAGCATCACGAGCTCTATCACTCATAGCAGAGAAAAATTTCTCTTTTAACTCTTCAGGTGAAGATTTAAGGGCAAGCATTAACTCTGCTTTATCAACTGCTTTGAGTGTTTCCGTAATCGCTGTTTTATCAAGACTTACTATATCTTCAAATGTAAACATCATCTCTTTAATAAGAGTTGCAAGCTCTTCATCCACTTGCTCAATATTTGAGAGAGTTGCTTTAGAACTTTTTGCACCTAAACGGTTAAATACATCAGCAACCGCACGAGGTCCACCAACTTCAACTTTGTAAGAAGCAAGTGATTCTAGCTTAGACTCTAATACCGCTGAGACACGTTTAATTACAGAAGGAGAAATATCTCCAAGTCTCGCCATACGCATAGCTACTTCACTTCGTAAATCATCAGGAAAAAATTGTAGTGTATCTGCAGCTTCAGTAGCATCCATATGTGCTAAAATAAGAGCAATAGTCTGAGGATGTTCATTCACAATAAAATCAGAAAGTTGTTGAGGCTTAATTTTTGAAAGATAGGCAAAGTTCTGAGTGTCTTGCATATTTTTACTAAGTTTATCAAGAACTTTTTTTGCCTCTTCTGCTCCAAGTGTACGATAGAGTAACTCTCGTGCATACTCCATACCACCAGCGGTAAGATATTGACCCGACTGAAAAATAGCATGAAACTCTTCAAGTATTGCAGTTGCTACACTTCTATCAACTGTACTATTTTGCGCAATATACTTTGATATCTCAGTAATTGCTTCGACATTCATAGCAGAAAAGATTCCTGCTGTGGTCTCTTCTCCTAACTGTAAAAGTAAAATAGCAATCTTTTCAGGCATATTCATCTCATCAAAAATAGCTTGTTGTTGTTGATTTAAGTTTGCCATATATTATCCTTTGGAGTTCTTATTATTTTGGAAGAGAAGCATCTGCTTCTTCAACAAGAAGAGACTGAAGTAATGAAGCTATATCTTCAGGTCCTTCATCTGCCATATTTCTTACTTTATCTAAGATCACTTCATATTTAAGTTCATCTTCATTAAAGTTATCGCCTACACCTAACTGATCTTCTACTTTTTTACGCATCTGCTGAACTTTCTCAACAAGATCTTCCTCTTCATCATCTTCAATAGCTAAAATAGGAGTTGCAAGTTCTTCCTCTTCTTTAGATATTTCAAGCATTTTCCCTGCAAATGGAGAGATAACTTTTTTGTAAAGAATAAGTAACAATATAAGAACAAAAATATATTTAAACACTCCAGAAAAAGGTTCTAAATATGTAGCTATAAACTCTTTACTTTTTGTTACACCATCAACTGTTGGTGCTGTTTTAGTTCTATCAAACTGAAGATTCTCTACACTAACTAAATCACCTCTCTCTTTATTTATACCGATTGAACGACTTACTAAAGATGTTAAGGCATTTAAATCTGTCTCATTTAATGGTACATACTCTACATCATCTGTTGATTCGCCATCTTTATTGAGCTTAACCTTGTATTTTCCATCAACAATAACAGCAGCAGTAATTCTCTTAATACGAGCAAATTGACTCTTTGTCGTACTAACTGTTTTACCAACTTCATAATTAGTTGTTCCTGTGTTTTTTGAGTATGAATTTTTTGTTTTATTATCAGCTAAGCCCTTCACTGGGCCAATATTACTTACTGTTCCAGGGACACCGCCTACTTGCTTAGGAGTACTCCCTTCTCTCTTCTCTTCGCTTACCTGTTCACTTCTAACAACATTTTCAGGATCATAAGTTTCACTTGTAGAGTTTTTAACTGAAAAATCAAACTCTATTGTAACTTGTGCTACCACTTTTTCTGGTCCACCGACAAAAGGCGAAATAACACTAAGTATCTTATTTTGTCTCTTTTTTTCTTCTTTATTTTTGTAAAGTTGTTGTGCTAGAGATAACTCGCTCATCTGAGCCATCTCATCTTCTCCACCAAGAGTATTTCCATCACTACTAACTATAGTTACATTAGATGCTTTTAACTTTGGAACTGCAGCAGAAACAAGGTTTTTAATCCCTCTAATCTGTTTTGGAGAGAGACTTCTTCCATCTTTCATCTCAACCATAACAGAGGCTGTTGGCAGTACTTCTTTAGAGATAAATAGTGATTCTTTTGGAAGAGCTAAACTAACATTAGCAGAATCTATAGGGGCTAAAGAACTAATAGTTCGAGAGAGTTCTCCCTCCATAGCACGAAGGTATTTTACTTTTTGATCAAAAGATGTAGCTCCAAACTCTTGTGTATCAAAGAGTTCAAATCCAACACCATTATTATTAGGAATACCTAAAGATGCTATAGAGATTCTCTCTTTATAAACTACATTTTTTGGTACTTTGATGACGTTATTTTCTTCTAATTTGTAAGGTATATTATCTTGTTCTAACTGTGCAATAACCTTTGCAGCATCAGTAGAACTAAGAGCGCTAAAAAGGACTGCATAACTACTTTTCTCATTTTTAGTGCCTGTAAATACAACTAAAAAAATCAAAAAACCTACAATACCAACAACAGCACCTGCAATTATTATGCGCTGCTGTTTAGTAAGTTTTTCATATAGAACAACTAATTGTGAAAATAGTACTTTAAAATCCATTAATTTCTCATATTAAAATTTATATTAATTCAGACGTTAATTCAAAAAAACGATCATTTTGAACAGCTGTTCCAACAGTTACACGAATTGCATTCATTCCATAGCCACTGAGATCTCTTACGATCATCCCTTTTTTCAACAACTCATCAGCTAATTTAGAAGAATTTTGATCATTATTTAAACATAATGTCACAAAATTTGTATAGCTCTCTATTATATCTATTTTTTGCTCTAATGCAAACTCTTTATAACGTTTCATCTCATCAAAACATAAAGCGATACTTTTATTTACAAACTCTTCATCTTCTAAGGCTACTGATGCAGCTTCTAAAGAGAGTGTTGTGATGTTAAAAGGGGGACGTAGTTTGTAGAGTTCTTTGATGATTTTTGCATCTGCAATACCATAACCAACACGCATCCCACCAAGACCATATGCCTTTGAAAAGGTTCCTAGATAGATAACATTGTTAAATCTTGAAACCAACTCTTTTGGTGTCACACTTTTTCGCTCATCTTTAAAAGCTGCATACTCCATGTATGCACCATCTACAACGACTAAAGTCTCCTCATCTATCTTCTCTATAAACGCCATCATCTCAGCAGCATCTATAGCATCACCTGTTGGATTGTTAGGTGTGCAGAGAAAGATTACAGAGGGTTTCTCTTTTTTATATGCCGCGTAAAACTCATCTAAATTATGCTCTTGCGAAGCTGTTCTAATCACCTCAGCCCCTGTATGTTTTGCATATATCTCATACATTGCAAATGTTACAGAGTTTATAAGGATTTTTGAGTTTTCATTCGCTTTTGCATGCATAATAAACTCTATAACTTGATCACTACCACTACCTATGATTAAGTTCTCTTCTTGCACTTCAAAGCGTTTTCTTAGAGCTGCTTTGAGTTTTCTCATACTATCATCAGGATAGAGTGCCATATTTGCCACTATTTTACTTACGGCATCTTGTACTTTAAGTGAACATCCATTTGGATTCTCATTTGATGCAAGTTTTATTATATCTTTTGGCTCAATACCAAACTCTTGAACTACTAACTCTATTGGCTTTCCAGCCTCATAAGTTTTAATACTCTCTAGTTTTTTGTTAAATTTCATAAATTAATCCTCACCTTTACTATAGGGTTCAAGCCAATTGCTATCCATTGTCTTATTATTCGCCTTTAACATAACTTCCAAGCCATGTAACTTCGCCC
>Ga0256826_1002709_pt1 | contig 10742 bp, 7 predicted proteins | sample CV79metaG_FD_185975 | JGI IMG/M metagenome (GOLD analysis project Ga0256826, IMG submission 185975) | Hydrothermal vent microbial communities from East Pacific Rise, Pacific Ocean - CV79 | ecosystem: Environmental > Aquatic > Marine > Hydrothermal vents | place: Pacific Ocean: East Pacific Rise... | reverse complement strand
AAGAATTTTTCCCAAAACTTTTAGCAAGAGTAGAAGCTGAAGGTAAAAATGTAGTATGGTCTTGTGATCCTATGCATGGAAATGTTGAAAAAGCATCAAATGGATATAAAACAAGAGATTTTGCAAATATATTAAGTGAAGTTCAACAGTTCTTTGAAATACACAAAAAACAAGGAAGTATTGCAGGTGGTATACACCTTGAAATGACTGGTCAAGATGTAACAGAATGTACAGGTAGCACAAGTTGTGAAATTTCAACAGAAGATTTAACAAGTAGATACCATACACAATGTGATCCAAGATTAAATGCTGACCAATCTTTAGAATTAGCATTTATGATAGCTGATACACTTAAAGAATCTAGAAAATAATAAATAAAGAAGAAATAGTAAAATGAATGATATAAAAGTATTTGACTGCACAATTAGAGATGGGGGATTAGTAAATAATTTCCATTTTAAAGATGATTTTGTAAGAGGAGTTTACAACACTTGTGTTGAAGCTGGAATCGATTATATGGAGATTGGTAAAAATAACTCTCCTTCTCTTATGAGTATTGAAGAGTTTGGTGCATGGAATTTTTGTATAGAAGAAGATATTAGAAGAATAGTAGGAGAAAATAATACAGATCTTAAAATTGCAGTTATGAGTGATATTGGAAGAACTGTTAATAGTGAACTTTTAGAGAAAAAAGATTCAGTTGTAGATATGATTCGAATTGCTACATATATTCACCAAATTGATGAAGCAATAGAATTATCAACACAAGCTCATGCAAAAGGTTATGAAACTACAATCAATATTATGGCAGTTGCAAAAGTTAATGAAAAAGAGCTTGATGAGGCACTTGAAAAATTAGCCCTTATAGATGTTGATGTTATATATATTGCAGATACTTTTGGTTCTTATTACCCAACTCAAATTGCAGAACTTGCACAAAAATATACAGCAATTGCATCAAAAGTAGGAAAACAAGTGGGTATTCATGCACACAACAATATTCAACTAGCATTTGCAAATACAATTGAATCAAAAAACAATGGAGTAACATTTTTAGATGTTACTATTTCAGGTTTAGGACGAGGAGCTGGGAACTGTGCAATGGAACTTTTAATTGGCTATTTAAATAATCCAAAATATAAAGTAACTCCTGTATTAGATTTTATACAAAATTATATTGTACCTTTAGAAAAAGAGCTTGACTGGGGATATAGTATACCATATATGATTGCTGGTCAATTAGTGCAACATCCAAGAAATGCTATGAAAGCAAGAGATGAAAAAGATACTAAATATCTTGAGTTTCATAAAAAGAGTTTAGAAGAAAACTAAGCTCTTCTCTTTTAAAAGTTACCAAAAGGTGACTACATCTGGCTATAATATTTACCAAAAAAGGTGATATTATGAAGAACATTTTAAAACTAAAAAAATCTTTCTCGATTATTGAACTAATTTTTGCAATTATGATTATTGGAATAATAGCTAGTGTTGCTATTCCAAAACTTTTAAATCTAAATTCTGCAGCAACTATATCTTCTATAAAACAAGATACAAACTCAATAATATCTTCTATTCAAAGCTATTACATAATAAACAAAAAAATTGATAAAATAAGTGATAGTATAAGTATCAATACAAGCTTATGGAAGGTAGAAGATAAAAAAGTTAGTTATTTTGAAAATGAAAAAATATGTATTAGTATTTCGATACAAAATAATACTTTAGATCTTTTAATCTATCCAGAATCAGGCAATATATGTAAAAAGATAAATGAACAAGGAATAGTTTCAACTAGATTTAGTTTATACTAAATCTACTTATTTTATCTTTTTTATTTTATATTTTGCTATATATTCTTTTTTACCTTTAAGTTTACACCAACCATAATATGTACATTTTTGAATATCAAGAATATCTCCATATTTTACATAACGAACTATTTTAGATGTTGCTGAAGATTTTTTATGAATATCAGCATCTTTTAAATATACCACTCTATATTTAACTTTAGGCATCTTAGCTTTTTTTTGTTTTTCAATCTCTTTTTTTGCAATTATAGATTTTTCTAAAACTTTTATCCTTTTTGTGTTTTCTATCCTTTTTACTTTCTCATTTTCTAATGTTTGTAGATATTTTTTTAATCTTTCATTCTCTGCTTTTAACAATGCTAATTCATCTGTACTATTTGAGATAGAAGAATCATCCTCTTTTACCAAAAGTTTATTTTTTATATTTTGTTGTAATAAATATTTTACATCACTTTTTAACAATTCAATACTTTTACTATTTGTATTTACTATTTTTTTTTGATTTTCAAAATCATTTACTAAACTAGTAATTCCAATTTTAATTAAAAATAATTCAAATGCTGATCTTGTAGTATTAGTATCATTTGCAAATATATTTACACTTAGAACTAAAAATATTATTAATGCTATTACTTTATTCATATATTCCTCTTATCTTAAATTTCCAGCAAGGTAACCACTAGCAAATGCCCATTGTAAATTATATCCACCACATGGGCCATCTATATCTATTATCTCTCCACAAAAATATAAACCATTAATAATCTTACTTTTCATAGTAGATGGAGTTATCTCTTTTAAAGATATTCCACCTCTTGTAATCATAGCTAATCTAAATCCATCATGTCCTGAAATAGTAAGGGGAGTATCACATAATATTTTTATAAAATCAGATTTTTGATTTCCTTTTAAATTCTTATAAGTTACCTCGCAATCTATATCAACAAGTTGGGCTAACTGTAAAACTATACTTTTTGCTAAAATCTTTTCTAAATGTTCTAATACTGTATTTTGAGGGTTTTTAATAGATTCTTCTTTTAAAAATTTAATTAAATCATCCTCATTTTTCCCTTTAATCATATTCATTTTAAGTGGTATCTCTTCATATTTATCAAAAAGAGGTGTAATCTCTCTTGCAAAATCAAGCACAACAGGACCTCTAATACCTTTTTTAGTAAATATAAGGTCACCACATGCATTTAATTTTTTATACTTTTTAATATCAACATACATAAATACTTTTGGCACTGTATCAGCTGTACATGGAGCTACCCATCTATCTTTAGTAAATAGAGGCATCATTGCAGGATATAAAGAGGTAACCTTATGTCCTAGTTTTTTTGCAAATTTATAACCATCTCCACTAGCTCCAAGAGATTCATATCCTTTACCACCACTTGCAATAATTATATTTTTGCAATCATAATTATTATTTGTTGTTTGAACATAAGATATTATTGAATTTTTAGATATTATATCAATAACTTTTTCACTACATTTAATCTCAACACCAATATCATTCATATATTCTAATAATGCATCAATAATAGTTTGAGAAGAGTGTGAAGTAGGAAATATTCTAAAGCCATCAGGAGCATAAGTAGGTACTCCAATAGTTGACATAAAAGAAGTTAGCTTTTTATAATCAAAATTATCCAAAGCATCCCGCATAAACCTACCATTTTTCCCAAAGTGACTCATAAATTCAGTATTACTTAGAGTATTAGTAAGATTACATCTTCCTCCACCAGTAGCTTTTAGCTTAGGTGCAATTTTATTTTGTTGTTCGAGTAACAAGACACTATTTCCATTAGTTCGTGCTGTAATTGCTGCCATAATTCCAGCAGCCCCACTTCCTATAACAACTAAATCATACATATTTAATATTTAAACATTAAAATAGTTTGCCTTTTTATTTGGCACAATTATGGCTACGGTGCTTTGTTCTGGATGAATTTGATATGTTTCACTTAATTCTATATCAAAATCTTCCGGTTTTAGTAAATCAAATATTTGTCTATTCATCGCTAAATCTGGACATGCAGCATATCCAGGAGAATATCTACATCCTTGATATTGTTTCATTTGAACATCATTTATTGTTGGCTTTTCTTTAGATGCTATATTTAGATCAAGTCTTATTTGTTTGTGTAAAATTTCAGCCATCGCTTCTGCTAACTCAACACCAAGACCATGAACTGCATAGTATTCTGTAAATTTACCTTCATCATATAAAGCTCTTTCAAAATCAGTTATATTATGTCCTGCACTTGCAAGTGTAAACCCAATTACATCAAAGTCATCACTTTTAAAGAAATCAGCAAGACATCTATGTGGTGATTTACCTTGTCTTGGGAAATCAAATGTTGTTAAGATATTTGTTTTACTCTCATCGTATATATGAAGTTTAGTATCTTCACTTTTACAATAAAAATATCCATAAACACCAATAGGATCAAAAATATTTTTATCTAAAAATTCATCTTTTAATCTATCATATAATGGTTGAACAAGCTCTGCTTCTTGTTTTGCAAACTTTTCAACATCCATTTTTCCACGTTTATAGCCCCATCTTTGTCTAAATAAAACTCTATGGTTTATCCATGAAAATGCCAACTCTTTATTGAAGTTTGTATTACATTGAATTTTTGAATTTACTGTATTTTCAGTTGAAGTTTGTATATATTTTTGTGGTGCTACTAAAACTTTTCTTCCCATAAATGGGGCATTATAATCTTTATGATTATTTAGTAATTCTGGAGTATGAATATCACTATTAAATACAACTTTTTCTTCTTTTAAACTTTCATCAATTACTATTAAATCAGCAGGCATATTTGTATCAAGATTAGTATAATCTCCATCACACTTCTCAAGTCTTTGCATAGCTAAAACACCATCAAATGCATCCCTACAATAAAAAATAGGACCATCATAAATAGGTCTACAAAAATCATCTACAAATGGTTTTGTAAGTGCAGCACCTCCAAGCATAATAGGTAAAGTAATTCCAGCTTCCATAAGTTTTGTCATATTTGATTTCATCTCATTTGTTGACTTTACTAATAATCCACTCATACCAATAGCAATTGCATTAGACTCTTTTGCTGCATCAATAAATTGATCAATAGTAACTTTAATTCCTATATTTACAACTTTAAATCCATTGTTTGATAAAATAATATCAACAAGGTTTTTACCAACATCATGAACATCACCTTTAACTGTACCAATTACTAAAGTGGTATCCACTTCTTTTTCTACCTTTGGTAAATAAGGATTCAAACTATCAACACAAGCTTTCATAGTTTCTGCACTTTGCAATACAAAAGGAAGTTGCATTTGACCAGATCCAAATAATTCACCAATTATTTTCATTCCATCAATTAGCCATTCATTTACAATAACTTCAGGAGCTACTTCTTTTCCTTGAATCTCAAGTGCAAGAGGAAGAAGTCTTTGCTTATCTCCATCCATTAATAGCTTTTCAACTTTTTGCTTAGAAGTTAATGCATTATATTCTTCATCACTTTGTTCAGCAACAGCTTCAATATCAGAAAAATGATCAATAAAAGCAAATAAAGGGTCACCCTCTTCTCTTTTATTAAATAATAAATCTTCACAAGCTTTTATATCGGATTCTCTCATCTTATTTCTTGGAACCAAATGTTTTACATTTACAATAGCACTAGATAAGCCAGCTTCAATACAATGATGTAAGAAAATAGAATTTAAATAAACTCTAGCTTTACTATCAAGCCCAAAAGATATATTTGATAAACCTAAAGTAGTTGAAACTTCAGGATGAAGTGTTGTAAATTCTCGTATAGCTTCAATAGTCTCAATTCCAGCAGTATAATATTCTTCATCACCCGATCCAATAGTAAATACAAGCATATCAAATACCAAATCTTCTGGATTTAATTTATGAACATTTACAGCTCTATCATAAATACGTTGGGCTATTCTTACTTTATCTTCTTTCGTTTTTGCCATTGCAACTTCATCAATAACCAAGCAAACTAAAGATGTACCATATTTTTTAGCTAACTGACATATCTCATCAAATCTCTCAATACCATCTTCAAGATTTACAGAGTTTAAAATAGGTTTTCCACCAATTAATTTTAATGCTTGAATAAGTGCAGGTATTTGTGTGGAATCTGGCATAAGTGGTAAAGGAATTTTTTGAGCATATAGTGAAGCTACTTCATTCATATCTTTTGTTTCATCACGTCCAGCAAAACCAACACTTACATCAATAATATGTGCTCCAGCTCGTACTTGCTGTTGACCTACAGTTAAAGTTCCTTCAAAATCTTCAGCTTTTAATAACTCTCTAAAAGCTTTAGATCCTGTTGCATTTGATCTCTCACCTATTAGAAGTGGAGCTGGTTCTTGTTTTAATTGAACTGTTTGGAACAATGATGCTAAAGATGTAGGAGAAGTTCCTTTAGGTACTTTAGGAATAAAATCTTTTGTAGCCTTTACTAAAGCATCAATATGTGCAGGAGTAGTTCCACAACAACCACCTAAAAATGAAACTCCATCATACTCTAAAAATGTTTTTTGTATAGCAGTGAATTCATTGTCATCCATAGGATAAAATGTTTTACCACCTCTATTTTGAGGTAATCCTGCATTTGCATGAACAGAAAGTGGAAATTTGCAACTTTGACTTAATATTTCAATATGTTTTTTAACTTGCTCTGGTCCTGTTCCACAATTGAATCCTAAAGATAATAAATCAAAAGGCTCTAAAATAGTAACAATAGTTTGGGCATCAGTTCCAATTAACATTGTTCCACTTAGTTCAATTGTAACACTAACCATAACAGGTATTGTTGGATCTAAATCTTGAACAGCATGAATTGCAGCTTTTATTTGTAATGGATCTTGACAAGTTTCAAGTAAAAATACATCAACTCCCCCATCAATTAAACCTCGGGCCATCTCTTGATAGCCTTTATACATTGTGTCATAATCGATATGTAAAAGTGAAGGTAATTTTGTCCCAGGACCAATAGATCCTAATACAAATCTAGGCTTTTCTTCAGTACTATATTTATCACATATTTTTTTAACATGCATTGCACCATCTTTTGAAAGTTCATAAGACCTATGCCCCATATCATATTCATCAAGTACCCAATCCATAGAACCAAAAGTATTTGTTTTTATCATATCAGCACCAGCTAGAGCATATGCTTCATGAATTTGCTCTAAAACTTCAGGAGCAGTTGCATTTAAAAGTTCATTACAACCCTCTTGATCTATACCTTTATCATCCAACCACGCATCACAAGGTATATCAATACTTTGAAGTTGCGTTCCCATTGCACCATCTATTATCAATGGCCTTGTTTTAATTATTTCTAAAATTTTGTTCTTCATTATATAATAGTGTATAATAAATATGTTTAAGAGTTAATTTGATATAATAATTACAATAATATAAAGGGTTTATTTTGACAAAGCAAAACATCAGCACTATCATAGTTTTTATAGCTATTTTTATAGCTAGTATTTTATTTATAAATCAAGATAAAAACAATAGAATAGATAGCTATATTAAACAGCAACATAAAAGTATAAATAATCAATTTAATGTAATAAATGACGAAAAGTATCAACTTGCCCAAATTATTTACAATGATGTCATTAGCGATAAAAATACTTTATCTATTTTAGAAAATGTGACAAAAACTAATTCTCAGCAAAAATTATCTGAACTAAGAGATAATTTATATAAAAATATGCATAAAAAATATTTACAATGGAAACTATTTGGGGTTAAACAACTACACTTCCACCTAAAAGATAATATTAGTTTTTTAAGAATGCATAAACCTGAAAAATTTGGAGATGATTTAACTACAATTAGAGAAAGTATTCACCTAACAAATCAGTTAAAAATACCTGAAAAAGGTTTTGAAATGGGGAAAGTAGTATCTGGATTTAGATATGTTTTCCCTATTTTTGCACTTGATGGCAATCATGTAGGTAGTGTAGAAGCTTCAATTTCTACAGAAGCTTTTAGAGAAGAATTAGCTAATTCATTTCATTCAAGAATAAATTTTATTATTAGTAAAGATGTTGTAGATAAAAAAAGTTTCAAAGGTGCCATTTCAAAAAAATATAAGTTAACTGCAATTAGTGATCAATTTTATGCACCTATTGATCAAAAAACTAACAGTTTAAAAATACCAGGTAATATCTTAACAAAAATACAAGAAGGTTTATTAAAAGGTAATGTTTTTTCTGTATATTTTAAACATAATAAATTATATAAAATAATCACATTTTATCCAATAAAAAATATTAAAGATAAAAAAACGGTAGCATATTTTGTGAAATACAGTAATTCAACTTTTATAAATAATCTATATAAAGACTTTTATATTATTACATTTATGATATTTATATTGTTATTTGCTATTATTATTTATATATACAACAATAATATTTTCAAACATAAATTATCTCATAGCCTGGAACAAATAAGTAAACAAAAAGAAGAGTTGTCACATACAGTTCATGAACTTGAAGAACAAAATATACAAATAGCAAATCAAATAGAAGATGCCAGAAAAAAAGACAATTTAATTGCAGATCAATCAAGACTTGCATCATTAGGAGAGATGATAGGTAATATCGCTCACCAATGGAGACAACCTTTAAGTGCAATAAGTACAACTGCTAGTGGATTAAGTGTTCAACATGAATTGGGTATTTTAGATCAAAAAGAGTTATCTCCTTCATTAGGTAAAATTGTAGATAAAACATTATTTTTATCACAAACAATAGAAGATTTTAGGAATTTTATTGAAGGTAAAAAAGAAGATGTAGAATTTGATGTTTCTTCAGCTATAGATAGTGCATTTAGTGTTGTGGATTCAAGTATATCAAATCATCATATTACTATTATTAAAAACTATAAAGAAAATATGAGGATATCAAATTATAAAAATGAATTTATTCAAGCTATTTTAAATATTATAAATAATGCAAAAGATGCACTAGATGATGGGATTAGACCAATTGATGAAAGATTTTTATTTGTAGAACTTACAAAACAAAATGATCTAGTACATATCACATTCCAAGATAATGCAAATGGTATTCCTAATGATATAATTACAAAAATATTTGAGCCATATTTTACTACAAAACACCAATCTCAAGGTACTGGTCTTGGACTTTATATGACATATAAAATTATTGCTCAAAGTATGCAAGGTACAATTGATGTAGAAAACACTCATTTTACTCATAACGAAAAAGAATATTTTGGTGCTAAGTTTACAATTACTCTTCCAATGAATTTGGAAAAAGAAGAAGAAGGAATAATATAAAATATGTTCAATAAAGAATTTTTAAAAACTTTAACAGTTATGTATGTAGAAGATGACGAATCAATAAGAACATCACTTGGAAATATATTAAAAAAAGTATTCAAAGAAGTAATAACTTGTGTTGATGGGCAAGAAGGTGTAAGTAACTACTTAATGTATACAAATGATATGGATATAGAGTTTGATGCAATTATTAGTGATATTAATATGCCAAATATGAATGGTCTTGAGATGGTAAAAGAGATCAGAAAATATAATGAAGATATTCCAGTAGTTATGACAACTGCACATGGTGAATCAAATTATTTAATGGAAGCTATTAAAGTAAATGTATCAGGATATACACTAAAACCAATTGATACAAAAGAACTTCTAATAACTGTTCAAAAATTTTGTCAAATTAAAAGAAATCAAAAATTAATCCAAGAAAAAGAAGCTGAGCTATCTGAATATATGGAATTAATGGATGGAATAGCTACAATAATAAAAGTTGACCAAAATGATATGATTATCTCTACAAATAGTTATTTTAATGAAATATCAGAATATGAAGAAAATGAATTAATAGATTCTAATGCAATAATAACTATACATCCAGATTCAACAGCTACACATTATGTTAATATGCAAGAAACAATAAAAAAAGGTGAAACTTGGAGTGGTAAATTAAAATTTTTGACTAAAAATAAAGAAGTATTTTATTTAAGAATTACAGCCATTCCAAGAAAAGATTCATCTACTGGTAACCTTATGGGATATACAGCAATTGGTTTTCCAGCAGACGCAGAAGAACAAGAAAAACAAGAAACTATGAATAAAGTAAGACAAAATATTTTAGAGCAAAGACAAAAAGTACTACTACTAAGTAAAGAAGTTAAAAACTTAAGAAATAAATCTACTGCTCCTACAAATAATAGTTCGGATATCTCTTTTATAAAAGAAGCATTAGAAACTCAGCTTAAAAAGACGGCTAGTCAACAAAAACAAATTGAGCATTATGAATTTGAAATAAATGTTTTAAAAAATAAACTAATAAATATTGCAGATACAGAGATGGCAAAAAGAAAAGCAACTATAGATCAAGTTCATGAACTAAAAAAAGAAAATAATACTCTAAGAAATAATTTAATTAAATTGCAAAATGAATTAAATGCAAGTAAACCACATCCAAAATTTGTAGAGTAAATTGTCTGCACTAATCTCTATTTTAGCAATATATTCATTTATATTCATTGGATATACTGCTAAAAAGATATTTAAAGCCCAAATAGATGAAAAAACATTAATTTTATTATCTATATATTTCCTCCAACCAATTCTAACATTTTGGGGACTTACTAGAAGCCCTATAGATTATAATCTTATAATAGCACCTGTAGTTTATATTGTAACAATAACATTTACTCTTATATTATTAATAATTATTTCAAAATATTCATTTAGTGAACAAAAAGATAAATCTATATTTATAGCAACTGCACTTATTGGAAATACTGGTAACTTAGGAATTCCATTAGGTATAGCAGTTTTTGGTGAACAAAGTATCCCTTATACAAGTATAATCAATATTGCCAATGTA
>Ga0256826_1002708_pt1 | contig 10742 bp, 10 predicted proteins | sample CV79metaG_FD_185975 | JGI IMG/M metagenome (GOLD analysis project Ga0256826, IMG submission 185975) | Hydrothermal vent microbial communities from East Pacific Rise, Pacific Ocean - CV79 | ecosystem: Environmental > Aquatic > Marine > Hydrothermal vents | place: Pacific Ocean: East Pacific Rise... | reverse complement strand
ATTAATACAAATATATTCTCTTTATCACTCAATACTTCAACATCTTTTTTCTTTTCTGCTCTCTCTTGAAACTTTTGAATTGTAGAAGTAAGAGTTTTCCCATAGCTATCTTTGAGTAAACTCTTTAGATGTGAAATAGAGTTTGCTTGATTTATATTTGAAAATCCAACTCTATTAAATGTGCTTCTTATTTGATTATCTAAATCTGTTCTATCTGTGAGTATCAAAATAGTAGGATTATCAAATCCACTCGTAGAGGCTCTTAGCTTAATAGCTAAATAAACCATAGTTATAGATTTACCACTCCCTTGTGTATGCCATACTACACCACCACGATTTTCATTTTTAAGCCTATCTATGATTTTATTAACTGCTCTTAGTTGTTGGTATCTTGGTAACTTTTTGATTATCTTACCTTGTGATACCTCAAAAATCACAAAATATTTAATAATATCCAAAAATCTTCTTTTTTCAAATAGGTTATAAATTAAAATATCTTGTGGAGTTGGCTCATCTTGACATAACTCTATAAGTTCTTTTGTAGCTTTTTCATTATATTTAGAGTAAAATTTAATATTAGCTTCTATTGTACCATATAAACCACTTATCCGATTAATAGCTCCTAATATTTGATTATAAGCAAATAGTTTTGGAGAATTATTCTGATAATACTCCAAATCAGGAATATCACTTATATCTATACTCTGATTTTTGGCTTCTATCACAGCAAGAGGAAGACCATTTACAAAGACAACTAAATCAGGGATAGAGTTAGCTCTAGTACCCTTAAACTTCATTTGATTAACTACAAGAAACTCATTATTCTCAATATTTTCATAATCTATAAATTTGACAGCCTTTGGAGATTGATTTGGAGCTGGGTTCAAAGATAAAGCATCAGCACGAGTGATTAACTTATGTATCTTGCTATTTATCTCCATTAATGAACTACCATTTACACTCATAACCTCTCTTATTACCTTTTGTAAATTATTATCATTTAGCCAAGGATTTATTCTTTGAAGTGCTTTAGTTAGTCTATCTTCTAAAACCACTTCATATATCTTCCCCTTAGCATCTAAGTAGTCATATTTTAGCTTTTTAAAAAGCTCTATCGCAGGGAGTTCTGATTGTAGGTATTCACTCATTTTTTTCCTTTTAGCATTTTTTTATGAAAATGATGAATATTGCCATATCTCTTCATTTTTAATATAATTATGTTTAAGAGGATTTAGACGAATATATTCCATACAATTATTATAATCCTCTTCATCTCTAATAGTATGTTCATAATATCTTTTTTGCCATACAGCTCTCTGTAGATTGTTCTATATCTTTATCAGCATTAAATCGTTTAGTAAAATTATATTTAATTGCTTGTATTATCTTGGGATAGTCCATCATATTTTGAGGTGTTATTATTAGATGTATATGGTCAGGCAACACTACAATACCATTAATAACATAATTAAAATATCTCTTACTCTCTCTAAAACTTTCTCTTAAAATATCTATATTTTCTATTAAAATAGGTAATCTATGATGTGTAACAATGGTAATATAATAGCTATAATTAGCAATAAAAACTCTTTTATATTTTGCCATTATATCTCCTATATTTTTAATTTAAACAATGATATTATATCAAATTATCGTAGGGTGTGTTTCCAACACACCTTTAATAATTTCACCATTTTTTGAATAAGGTGTGTTAGAAACACACCCTACATTTGCCATTTAAAAGTTTTTGAGACAAACCTTTTTTAAGCTCTTGATATTTTTCTTTTTTAGTTTTAAGTATTTCTATTTTTTTATCAGCCATTGATAATATGTTGGCTATTTGTTTTTGTTCTTTAATTGGTGGGAGTTTAATTTTTATTGCTTCTATTGTTTTTTTTGATAAGCTAGGAACACCTGATGCTTCATTATATTTTTTCCAATTTATTTGTAAAAATGAATAATATAAAAAATTTGGTTTTATACCCTTAAATGAATGTGTATAAAATAATGTATCAACAGTCCAAAATTTTCCTTTCAAAAACATAGGTTTATCTATTGTACCTTTTCTTCCAATACATACACTTTCGCCATTATAAAGATATTTATTTACAGATAACATAAATCCACCTGTTCCATAAACTGGAATATCTCCTTTTTCTAAATGTTTATAATCTTTTCCACTACCTATTGTTAATATATTTTTTAGCTCAACAACCTCCCAATCTTCAGGAATAACCCCAATCTCCGTTTCTTTATAACCATTTTTTATCATTTTATCCCCGTAGGGTGTGTTTCCTAACACACCTTCTTTATAGGTTGGATTGGAACAGAGGTGTGTTGAGAAACACACCCTACATTTACCACTTAATAGTTTTTGAAGTAGCCCCTTTTTAAGTATTTCTGCCTTTTGAATTTGTTCTTCAATAGCATCTATTTTTTTATCAGCAGTTGAGAGAATATCTGCTATTTTTTCTTGTTCTTTTAGTGGTGGTAGTGGGATTTTAAGACTTCTTATCATTCCTAATGCTATAAAAGATTGAACTCCACCATTAGATAATTTACTAAATTGTTTATCTATAATCGTAGATTTTAATAAATTAAGTGTAAAAAAATTATTTAATTTAATATTATTTTTAAATTTTAATAAAGCAACATTTTTTATAGAAAATTCAAAATTATAATTAACAATTAATGGCTTTCCAATAGTTCCAATCATACCAAATAAAATATCTCCATTTTCAACTAATGACCTTTTACTAAAATTAATATGGTTTTCATTTGAGATATAATTAACATTATTAAAATCTATGCCATTATCTGTTAAATGCTTAGAAGTAATAAATGGTATTCCTTTTTTTTGATACTTTGGACTATCGTGCGTTCCATCTCTTACATCACAAATCGTTTCAAGTTTTACAACTTCCCACTCAACAGGAATAACCCCAATCTCCGTTTCTTTATAACCATTTTTTATCATTTTACCCCCGTAGGGTGTGTTTCCAACACACCTTTAATATAATTCAAATAAAGAGCATAGGAAACACACCCTACAAACCTAAACTTATAAGATAATCATTTAGCTTTTTATCTATCTCTTTTTCTTCTTGTTCTAATTTTTTTATATCTTTTCTAACTTTTTGAATATCTATAATAATCTCTTCTTCACTTGTATCAATGTATCGTGAGATATTAAGGTTATAATCATTTTCAACTATCTCACTCATATCTACAACTCTCATAAATTTATCTATTGTTTGAACTTCATCATAAGCATCTACTATTTTTTTGATATTTTCTTCTGTTAGAGTATTTTGATTTTTACCATCTTTATATTCACTTGAAGCATCAATAAATACTACTTTGTTTTTTAGATTTTTTGCCTTGCTTTTGTTGATTATAATTATACTTGCAGGTATTCCTGTATTATAAAATAGTTTCTCAGGAAGTCCAACTATTGCTTCAATTAAATCATCTTCTAATAAGCCTTTTCTGATTTTTCCTTCAGTTCCACCACGAAATAGTATTCCATGAGGTAGAACTACACCCATTCGTCCATTATTTTTAAGCACACTTATCATGTGTTGGACAAATGCTAAATCTCCATAACCTCTTGGTGGTATGCCATACTTAAATCTTCCATACTCATCTGATACAACACTATTATATTTTGGTGCTATCTCTTTGCCTTTTTCATCTATTTTTATATCTATTTCTGCACTTTTCCACCATTTTTTTAGGCTAAATGGTGGGTTGGCTATGACTCTATCAAAAGTTATAAGTTCGCCATTTTTTAGATGTTTAGGAGATGAGAGAGTATCACCTTTTGCTATATTACTATCTTTGAAGTTATGGACTATCATATTAATTTTACATATTGCCCAAGTACCAAGATTCTTTTCTTGACCATAAAGTGTAGTATCCACAAACTTACCTACGACTCCACCATTTGATTTAATATAATTAGCACTTTGGATAAGCATTCCACCACTTCCACAAGTTGGGTCATAGATACTATTCCCTGCTTGTGGTTTGATAAGATTTACTACAAGATTAACGACCTCTTTGGGAGTATAAAACTCTCCACCTTTTTTGCCCCCATCATCAGCAAATTCACGGATTAGATACTCATAAGCAGACCCTAGTATATCTGGATTATCTAAATATTCATTAGCAAGAGAGTATTTATTAAAGTGTTGAAGTAGTCGTGCTAATAGTTCATCAGGGAGTTTTTGGGTATCTCCAAAATGAACAGCAGTCATCACACCTTCAAGTTGTGGATTATTATCTTCTATCAAAGCAAAAGCTTTATCTAATGCTTGACCTATATTTTCAGTTTTTTTTGTCAATTCTGACCAATATGCATCAAAAGGGATAAAAAATTGATGATAATCCTCATCTTCAAGGGCTTCTTTCAAACTTATATCATCTTCACTTACAGCTATATTTGCCTCTTCAATAAATTGGTCATTAGCTCTTTTGAGGAAGAGTAGTCCAAAGATATAATTTTTGAAATCAGAACTATCAATATGTCCTCTCATTAAATCAGCACTATCCCATAGCCATCTTTCTAGTGTTTCAAGTCTAAGTTTGTTCATATTGATTAAATCCTATAAGTTATAATTTACATATTATACAATAGGGAGTTTAAGATTAGAGCAAATGTCCCATTCCACTTTTTTTAACGGCTAGATAATCTTTGTTGAAATCATTCTCTTTCATTTTAATCTCAACTCTCTCTATAATTTCTATTGATGTAAGAGAGCTTATTTTGCTTGGGTTATTTGTAAGTAGCCTAATTTTATCTATTTTAAACTCTTTTAGAATAAACTCTATTATCTTATAATTTCTCTCATCAGCTTTAAATCCTAGTTGATGATTGGCTTCAATAGTATTAAATCCTCTATCTTGTAGGGCATAGGCGTTTACTTTATTAAATAATCCAATGTTTCTACCCTCTTGTCTATGATAAATCACCATTCCATTATGTTTGGATATATACTCCAAAGCATACTCCAACTGCTCTCCACAATCACACTTTAGAGAACCTAAAGCATCTCCTGTAAGACACTCTGAGTGTATTCTAATAGTAGGAGTATTAGATATATTCTCTGTAAATATTACTAAATGCTCTTTGGTGTCATCTTTTAATATCTCTTTGAATGATTGTATTTTAAAATTACCATATTTGGTAGGTAAATTTGCTATTTCTGATATTTTTATATTTTTCATTTTGCGATTATATCACACAATTTTAAATCTAATCTAAATCACAACTAAACTTAGCATTAAATTTCTCTTTGGTTGGAATATATTTGACTCCACTATAATTTCTAACTATAAATTCATTATTTATAGTATTCCCACTATTTTTATCTATTACTTTTCTATGGAGTTCATTACTTCTAAAGTAATCATTATCTATTTTCTCAAAGTAGTGGTTTTTTTCATATACTTTATATGAGTGTTTTAGCTCTCCTTCTACTCTAAGTTCTCCATATAAAAACTCATCATCAATAGATAATAGTAGTTGAATATCATAAGGGGTTGGATTTTTAAATTGTAAATCTATATAGTTATACATTACAGTTGCACCACTAGCAAAAGGTAGGACTCGTTTATCATCAGGAAATGGGTCAAAACTATGATGATGTCGTTCTATTATCTCTAAAGGAGAGTGTAAAACTATCCAATATATAAGGTTTGATGATTGACAAATTCCACCACCAATAGCACCTCTTGGTACTCCATGGCGAAGCTCCATTCCCTCTTTAAATCCTCTTTTTTTGGTTGGCTTACCAAGTAGTTTGAAGTATGAAAAAACTTCATTTGGTTTGATAATAGTACCATTTAATGATTCTACTACAATTTGAAGATTTTTAATTTTATTATACTGCATATACATTTGGTCTTTATCTAATTTTCTAATTAGTTTACTTTTATGTTTTTTAATTCTATATTTAAGTGGGATTTTATTTTTGGAGTTACTATATTTTTCTTTGGAGAATAGCATATCCATCTCTCTATCAAATTGCTTGATTTTAATAGCAAGAGATAGAAGAGATGGGTGATAAGTTGATAATGGCTTAATAAATTTAGGTTTTTTAAGCATTATATACTTTATTGTACATCTTTACCAAATATATCACATTGACCTGTAATTTTACATAATGGACAGAAGTTTGCTACACCAGCAACTAATGGAATAACACCTAAATATAACCAAGTGATACCAGTAGCTATAGCCGCACCTATTAAACCTAATCCTAAAATTATTCTAAATGGACGACAAAATTTTCTCATTTTTACAGCATTTATTCTCATAAAATAACCTTTGTTTTTAAAGTAATTATAGTAATATATCGTAAAAAAGATAATGAAAAGATAATGAAATTATATTAAATATATAGAGTTTAGAACTCTATATATTTTAGAAACTATTTTGCAACAGTTGTATTTGCTTCTGTTGTATTTGTTTCAGTGTGTGCTTCTGAAGCAAATGCAAATGTAGCAACAAAAAGTGCGATTAATACGATAGCTTTTTTCATTATGTTCTCCTTTTATAAGTTGTGATATTATATTCTTTACTTGATATAAATCAAGTATCTTAGTTATGAAAATATCTTTTTTATTTTTTAAATGTTTCAAATCGTTACTTTTATTATAATTTAGTTACAATTTATAATATTTTTTTAGGAGTAATTATGATTGTTGGAATAGAGGGTAAAATAGAGAGAAAAGAGCCAACTCTACTACATATAAATGTGAATGGATTGATATATGAAGTTTTTGTATCAATTAATAGTTCTAATAGTATAGATATAGATAGTGATAGCATTAAGCTTTTTACAACTCAAATTATTAGAGAGGACTCATCTACTCTATTTGGATTTGTAGCCAATGATGAGAAGAGAATGTTTGATACACTTATCAAAATTAATGGAGTAGGTCCTAAGGTTGCTTTGGCAATATGTTCTACATTTTCCCCTGATATATTCTCTAGGATAATATCAGATAAAGATGTAACTATGCTTAAAAAAGTCCCTGGGATTGGGCCAAAGAGTGCTAGTAGAATATTAGTAGAATTAGCTGACTTTATAGTATCAGGTGATAATGTATCAAGTAATAAACCTATGGTTGAAGCAGTTATGGCACTAGAGAGTTTAGGATTTAAAAAAGATAATATTACAAAAGCACTTCAAGGATTAAGTGGAGATACACAATCACTTATTAAAGATGGACTTAAAAGATTACAACGGATATAAGTCTGTAACTTTTAGTTACATTAAACTTAACATATAAAGCAAACTATAACTTTAAGTAATTCAATAACTCTCTTACGATAAAATTAAATATAATTATATTAAAAATTAAATAGGAGACTTTATGTCATTAGTTTCAAATTATAAAGCACATACACAAGAAAGAGCAGAGCTAGGTGTTCCACCATTAGCTCTAACAGCAGGGCAAGTAGCAGAACTTGTTGAATTATTAAAAGCTTCACCAATTGTGGAGTCAGATTATGTTATGGATATGTTTGAAAACAAAATCCCAGCAGGTGTTGATGATGCAGCTTATGTAAAAGCAGCATTTTTAAATGATATAGTTCAAGGTAGTGTATCTTGTGATGCTATTAATGCTTCACAAGCATGTGTTATTTTAGGAAAAATGTTAGGTGGTTTTAATGTTACTCCTTTAGTAGAGGCACTTAAAATTGAAGCAGTAGCAGATATTGCAGCAACTCAACTTAAAAATACTTTATTAGTTTATGATGCGTTTAATGATGTAAAAGCATTAATGGATAGTGGTAATGAAAAAGCTAAAGAGGTAATCCAATCTTGGGCAAATGCTGAGTGGTTTACAAACAAAGAAGAGATGCCAAAAGAGATTACAGTAACTGTATATAAAATCCCAGGTGAGACTAATACAGATGATTTATCTCCTGCTGGTGAAGCATTTACAAGAGCAGATATTCCACTTCATGCAAACTCATTTTTAGTTAGTAGAATGGAAAATCCACTAGATACTATGAAAGAACTTAAAGCAAAAGGACACCCATTAGCTTATGTTGGTGATGTTGTAGGTACTGGAAGTAGTAGAAAATCAGGGATTAACTCAGTTCAATGGCACATGGGTGTAGATATTGATGGTATTCCAAATAAAAGAACTGGTGGTATTGTAATTGGTGATATTATTGCTCCAATTTTCTTTAATACAGCAGAAGATAGTGGTTGTATTCCAATTCAAGCACCTGTAGGTAAACTTGAAACTGGTGATGTAATTACAGTTAAACCTTATGATGGTGTAATTGAGAGAGATGGTGAGGTTGTAAGTGAGTTTAAAATTGCTCCAAATACTCTTCCTGATGAGATGAGAGCAGGGGGAAGAATACCACTAATTATTGGTAAAGGTTTGACTGCTAAAGCTAGAGAAGCTTTAGGAATGGATGCAGGAAGTATATTCCTTACACCAGAACAACCAGCTGATGATGGTACAGGATTTACTTTAGCTCAAAAAATGGTAGGTAAAGCGTGTGGTATGGACGGTGTAAAACCTGGTATGTATTGTGAACCAATCGCTACAACTGTTGGTTCTCAAGATACAACTGGACCAATGACAAGAGATGAAGTAAAAGAACTTGCAGCATTAAGTTTTGGTGCTGATATGACTATGCAATCATTTTGTCATACTGCTGCTTATCCAAAACCTGCTGATATTGAACTTCAACATACTCTTCCAGAGTTTTGGACAAGTAGAAAAGGATTTATCCTTAGACCAGGTGATGGTGTAATTCATAGTTGGTTAAATAGATTATGTCTTCCTGATACAGTTGGTACTGGTGGTGATAGTCATACAAGATTCCCAATAGGTATATCTTTCCCTGCAGGTAGTGGTCTTGTAGCATTTGCTGGAGTTACAGGTATGATGCCTCTAACAATGCCTGAGTCTGTAAAAGTTAAATTTAGTGGTACTATGCAACCAGGAATTACTTTGAGAGACTTGGTAAATGCTATCCCTCATCAAGCTATCAAAGATGGTTTACTTACAGTTGATAAAAAAGGTAAAAAGAATATTTTTGCAGGTACAGTTGTAGAGATAGAAGGACTTGAAGACCTTAAATGTGAACAAGCATTTGAACTAAGTGATGCTTCAGCAGAGAGAAGTGCAGCAGCATGTACAGTGAAGCTTAATCGTGAACCAGTAGTTGAGTATCTTGAATCAAATATCGTATTAATTGAAGAGTTAATTGCTCAAGGTTATGAAGATAAAGCTACACTTCAAAGAAGAGCTGATAAGATGAGAGATTGGATAGAAAATGGTGAATTAATGGAAGCAGATAGTGATGCTAAATATATCGCTACTATTAATATTAATCTTGATGAGATTAAAGAGCCAATCTTAGCATGTCCAAATGACCCAGATGATGTAAAAACTCTTACAGAGATTAGAGAAGCAGGACTTAGAACAGAGATTGATGAGGTATTTGTAGGAAGTTGTATGACAAATATCGGTCTTTTCCGTGCTGCTGGAGAAATCCTAAGAGGTGAGGGTGCTGTAGCTAATAAATTATGGATTTGTCCTCCAACAAAAATGGATGAGAAGACTCTTCAAGAAGAGGGATATTACTCTGTATTTGGTATGGCAGGGGCAAGAACTGAAATTCCAGGTTGTAGTTTATGTATGGGTAATCAAGCTTCAGTTGCTGTTAATGCTTTTGTATTTAGTACATCTACTAGAAACTTTGATAATAGACTTGGTAAGGGTTCACAAGTATATCTAGGAAGTGCTGAACTTGCTGCTGTTGTGGCTCTTAAAGGTGCGTTACCAACTGCTGATGAGTATTTAGAGATTGTATCAAATAAAATTACTCCAGAGATGAGTGATGATGTATATAAATATCTTAACTTTAATAAAGTTTCAAAAGAAGAACTTGTAGCTATGGTTAAATAGTTATATTTTATAGGGTGGGGGACTCTCTCACCTTATAAATATATAAAAGGGTAAATTATGAGTATAATAAATATAATTTTTGTTGTGTTGGTTTTGGGTATTATCTATTTTATTATGATTTATAATAAATTTGTATCTCTTCGTGCTGGGATTGATGCCTCTTGGTCAGATATAGATATTCAACTAAAACGGAGATATAATCTTATACCTGCTTTGGTAGATACTGTAAAGGGTTATACTAAATATGAAGCAGATACATTAGAAAAAGTGATAAAAGCAAGACAACAAGGATTAAATGCTAAGAGTGTAGATGAGAAAAAGGAAGCTACGGCTATGTTATCCTCGGCTTTAGGTGGATTTTTTGCTCTTGCTGAGGCATATCCCCAACTTAAAGCTGACTCTACATTTATAAAACTTCAAAATGAGCTTTCAAGTATTGAAGATACCATTCAAAATGCTAGACGATATTATAATGCTATTGTAAGAGATAATAATGCTAAGATAGACTCTTTTCCTGATTTAATTATCGCTCAAAAATTTAACTTTACAAAGAGAGATTATTTTGAGTTAGATAAGAGTGAGATTGATGCTGTTAAAAAGATGCCCAAAATAGATTTATGAAAAATTTAATTTTTATCTTAATATTATCTATATCTACCTTATTTGGAGAGAAGATAGATAGATATAATATAGATATTAGAGTTAATCAAAATGGCTCTTTGGATATTAAAGAGAGTATATATTATAATTTTGAAGGAGTAAATAGACATGGAATCTATCGTAATATACCTTAT
>Ga0256826_1002707_pt1 | contig 10744 bp, 9 predicted proteins | sample CV79metaG_FD_185975 | JGI IMG/M metagenome (GOLD analysis project Ga0256826, IMG submission 185975) | Hydrothermal vent microbial communities from East Pacific Rise, Pacific Ocean - CV79 | ecosystem: Environmental > Aquatic > Marine > Hydrothermal vents | place: Pacific Ocean: East Pacific Rise... | reverse complement strand
TAAAAGATGAAGAGTTTCCTGCTCCACTTGAAATAATCACTAAAATTTTAGACAACACTTCTTTTGTAGCTGATGCAATTTATGGAAAACTAACTCCTTTCCTAAAACTTGCTAAAGAGAAAAACATAACTTACAAAGATGGCTCAGATATGCTTCTTGGTCAAGGAGTTCTAGCAAATGAACTTTTTACAAATCATGAACTAAAAAAAGAAGATATTCAAAAATACATGGCAAAAAGTTTCGAGCTTTAAGCCTCTACATGTACAAAGAACTTTATCCTAAAATTATAGATGCACTTGTAAAAGATGGATATATTATAATAAAAGATGCTCTACATGTAGAGCTATCCTTAAAACTAAAAGAATTTGCACAAGAAGAAAAAGACTTTAAACGCGCAGGTATTTCAAATACTGCTCTACATGTAGACAATGATAAAAGACGAGATAAGATTCATTGGTTAAATGAAGATGACTCAAGTCAAAGTGAATTTTTAGCATTTACATCAGAACTTCAAAATCATCTAAACCGTGAACTATATCTTGGTATAAACTACTATGAAAGTCACTTTGCAATATATGAAGATGGTGACTTTTATGAAAAACATTTAGACGCTTTTAAAAACTCTAAAAATCGTGTAGTTACAACTGTTTATTATCTTAATGAAAATTGGAATAAAGATGATGGCTGTGAACTAATTGTCTATGATGAAGATAACAAACAACTAGCTACTGTTAAACCAGAAGCAAACACTTTAGTAGTTTTTCTAAGTGAAAAATTTCCTCATGAAGTACTAGCAGCTAAAAGAAAAAGGTTCTCAATCGCTGGCTGGTTTAGGATGGATAAGTAAAAGTAAAACTGGAAGTAGTAATAAATCTGCAATGATAGCCATAAACATAGCAATCATAGTTAAAGTTCCAAAATAGATACTTGGTAAAAAGTTAGAAAGAACAAGTACTGAAAATCCAATCATAATAATAGTAGAAGTGTAAAACATCGCAGTCCCAATACTTTCATGAGCATTCATAATAGAGAGCCTTGTATCACCTGTTTCTTTGTACTCTAAATTATATCTATAAATATAGTGAATAGTATCATCAACAGCTATACCTATGCTTATTGCAGCTATAGTTATTGTCATCATATCTAGTGGAATATCCATCCAACCCATAAAACCAAAGATTACACTAACTGGTAGTGTGTTTGCTATCATAGCAATTATTGCAATTTTTAAACTTCTAAATAAAACCAAAAATATTACAAATAGTATTAAAAGTACAATTCCTATTGTTTTAATTTGCGAATTAAAAAGTGATTGAAGAACATTATCATACATAACTAAAAGCCCAGATACTCTAAACTCTTCATATTTTGGATTTAGCATTTTAGCTATATCTTTATTTATCTTTTTTATTAGTAAATCTCTATTTAGATTAGGCATGGAGTCGATTATGCGAGTACTTATTCTTACTTGATTTGTATCTATGTTTAGATATGGGGAGAGTATAATTTTTCTATACTCTTGTGGTAACTCTTTATATAAAAGTGCTAGAGTTAGTCCATCTGCTTCTTCACCATTATTTAGTACTTTTATAACCTCACCCATAGTTGATAGTGATAGCACTTTTCCAACAGCATCAAGTGAATCTAGGTAGTTATGCACTTGTTTGATTTTTTGCATTTTTGATTGGGTAAACCAATACTTTTGTTTATCTTCTTGTGTTTGTTCAAACTCATCTTCAAACATATCAAGTTCTTCATCTTCATCACTTACAACTTCAACAGATTTCACATCATCACTATCATCTTTAAAAGTTATAATTACATCAAGTGGAGTAGTCCCACCTAGCTTTTTATCAATTAGTGCCATACCCTTATAAATCTCAGTATCTTTTTTAAAGTAGTCTATAAAACTATTTTCAACTCTAAGTTTCATCGCTCCACTTAGAGAAAAAAGTGCTACTAATATAGTTATAAATATAATAGTTTTTCTATAATCATAAGCAAGTTGTGCTACCTTATGTGTAAAAAAAGCTGCATCTTTTTCTGAATGTTTAATATCTCTTTTTTTCAATAAACTAACAATTACTGGAAAAAGTATAAATGTTATAAGAAGTGAGATAATTATCCCTATACTCATCATCCAACCAAAGTTTATAACAGGTAAAATATTTGAAAAAACAAGTGAGGAGAAACCTGCAATAGTTGTAATAACCACAAAAAATGATGGTTTAGCCATAGACATAACGGTATTTAATGCTAACTCTTGTTGAGTATAATTTTTATGCTCTACTAATAACTCTTTATATTTAATAATAAGATGCACAACAAGAGACATATTCATAATAAGTTGTAAAGAGATATAGTTAGAGGAAACTACTGTAATTTCCCAAGCAAAAAGCCCTAAAATTCCACTTGTAATAATTAAAGAAACACTACAAATAAATAAAGAGATAGCTACCCACTCAATATTTTTAAGAAGTATATATAGTATAATTATTAAAAGTCCGACAATAAGCAAACCAAAAGTTTTTAAATCGTGTTTAACAAACTCAACCATATCATCAGCAATCATCTCAACACCACCAAGATGAAGCTTCACTTCATTATGTTTTGCTTCAAAATTTGTAAGTATTTTACGAATATCCAATATTGATTGATGATTGTATCTTCTTTGCTTATCTCTATAAATCTTTAACTCTTTTGATACCTTTGTCTTATCTTTTTTTTCTTTTACAAGTGTATCTCTTAAAGCTATAAGTTCATAATATTTATTATCTCTTTTTAAATTAATTGCAAGTACTGTTGTTTTAAAATCTGGACTTACTATATTTTTTTCATAAATTGCAGAGTTTAAAAACTCTTTTTTTGCTAAAGCTTTATCCATACCTTTTGATTGTAAGGTTGGTATATCTTTTAGTAACTCTTTTATTGGTCTAACTGGAGATTGTAAAAGTGGAACGGTTACAATACTATTTACAGATTCTACAATATCAAGTTTTGAAATTTTTGCACTCAATTCTTTAATATTGTCTATATTTTTTTGACTTAACAGATTATCTTTTATTGTGTAAGTAACAACTAACATATTTTGAGATTCAAATCGTTTAGAGACTATTCTTGCAAATTCTAAATCTTTATCACCCTCAAGTAAAAGTGTTTCAGCTGAAGCATCTATCTCTACATGTAGAGCAAAACCAATCATAATTGCTGTAAAAATAGCTACAAAAGAAAGTACAACTTTTGGATATTTTAAAAGATAATTAATATATAAATTTTTTAGCATTAAATAAAATTAACTTGTTTTCTTTGTTGCTAAAGCTTCCATGAGGTCTTCTATACTTTTCGTGCGTAAAAACTCTTTAAACTGTGCTTTATCTGCTTTTAATATACTAATACCAATAATTTCAACATCATAAATCAACCATGCATCTTTATCTTTTTTTCTTTTTTTAGGTTTATAAAATTTATAAACAATTTTTAAATTTTTCTCAGCAGTAGATATCTCTGTTGAGAGCAACATACGGCTTTTTTTTCTTTTTATATTAGTAATTGTTATCTTTTCATTTTCATAAGCATCTATCTTTGAAGAGTAAGAGTTTTTCATACGCTCTACATATAAAGTTACAAACTTTTCTCTTTCATCTTTGCTTAAACTCATCCACTCTTTTTTACCAAGAGAAAGTTTTGCCATTAGTTTAAAGTCAAACATTGGTGTAAGTTCATCTACTATTTTTGCATTTCTTTCATCTTTTGTATATTGTTTATTTTCTATAATCTTAATAATATCATCTAGTTCTTCTAAAAAATGTGCTTTTAAATCATCTACTTCACTAGCATAAATATTGCTAGAAAAACCTAAAATACTAACTATAAATAAAATCTTTACAAATACTCTTCTCATCATCATTCTTCTATTTCCTTAGCTCTTTTTTGTTCATATAAATCTCTTAAATATGGATATAAATCGACGGCATCTTTTCGTATCTCTTCATACTGATTTGAATAAAGTGAAACATTGTTAAACTTCTCTACAGATTTAACAGCCATCAACTCTGCCCAAGTTCTTGTTAAAGTTGGCCAATCTCTATCTTTATAATCAATTGGACTAACTGCTGCATCTGGGAAGAAGCTTATAGCATCTCTCAAATTTGATGGACCAAAAAGTGGTATAACAATATGTGGACCTGGTCCAACACCATAAAAACCAAGAGTTTGACCAAAATCTTCATTATGTGGTTCTAAGCCCATTTTATCTTTTGCTGGATCAAAAAAACCTAAAAAACCAGCCGTTGTATTTACTACAAAACGACCTGTTTCTTCAAATGCATAATGAAATTTACCCTGTAAAAGATTATTGATTAATCTCATAGGATAGTACAAGTTGTTAAAAAATCTACCTACACTTTTTCTAAATCCAGGGCTTGTTATGGCTGTGTAACCTTTATTTACTGGTTTAAAAAAATGTTCATACATTCCATCATTAAAGTTTGTTACAGATCTATTATAACCCTCAAAAGGATCAGAAACTTCTTTTACTGCCATCTCCTCCTCAAAGTCATCAAAATCATCATCAGCCACTTCTTGTGATTGAGTAGTTTTGCTTACTTTAGGAACTTGTGCCTCTTTAGATGAGCAAGCTGAAAAATTAAAAGATATAAAAACTAATAATAAAAAGATACTATAACGCTTTAACAAACCTAGACACTTCCCTTCTTTAAAGTATAGATTGTATCTAAAATAAATAAAAACAAATTTAAACCTTAACTCTATCTGACAATGCTCTAGTAAGTGAAAGCAAATCTACATTTTCCAAACTAACCCCAGTTGGAACACCTTGAGCTATTTTTGAATAATTTACATCAAAATCACGCAACTTATCTTCAATATATAAAATAACAGCATCATTGGCAATAGATGGAGTAAGTGCAAAAATTACTTCACTAATTCCATTTGAAACAACATCAACAAGTACAGATATATCTAAATCTTCCAAGGAATCTAATACAAAATATTTACCATCAAAAAGTCCGTTTTCTTCTAAAAGTAATATATCTTTAGCATTTTCAACTATGCAAAGAAGTGTCTCATCCCTACTCTCATCACAACAAATAAAACATAAATCATCTTCACTCATACCACCACAAGATGAACACTTTTTTAAACACCCTAATGCATCTTCTATTGCATTTGAGATTTTCAAACCTACAAAACTATCTTTCATTAACATATGATAAGCTAACCTTGTAGCTGATTTTTTACCAATAGTTGGCAACTCACCAAGTGCCTCAACCAATCTATCAAACTTTTGTAACGATCTCACTATTTATGCTCCCTTGGTAACATTAGCCATAATTGTAAATCTGCTTTTAACTCTCCAGCCTCATTCATCGCTTTTTCTCCATAACCTAAAAATATATCAGCCCTTACTTTACCTTTAATTGCTCCGCCAGTATCTTGTGCCATTACTATTTTTTGAATAGTTTTTTTAGGTGTCTTAGCTTTTAAATAAAGCATACTACCTAGTTTTATATAGCGAGTATCTACTGCAATAGAGCGATTTGGTGTAAGTTCAAGACCAAGTGAACCAGATGATGCATGATTTTTCTTTTGAAAAAATATAACAGATTTATTGTGATTTAAAACTTCATCAACCCTAGTTGGATTTTGTTTAAACCATCTAGTAATAGATTGCATAGATATATCTTTTTTACTTATAGCACCAATACTTACTAAATACTTCCCAATAGAACTATATGGATGTCCATTTTGATTTGCATAGCCTACATGTAGAGTAGTTGCATTATCTAAGCTAACTCTTCCTGAACCTTGAACTTCTAAAAAAAACAGATCAATTTTAGAATCAACATAACAAATAATATCTGCATCTAATGTTTTTTTATCTATTTCACTACGCTCATAAAATGGAATAAGTTCGCCATTAACTACACGACCACGAAGTCTCATACCCTTTAATTTTGGATATATTTTAGATAACCTAACCGTTACTAAATCTTTTGGCACACCATAAATTGGATAAATATATTTATCATGTTTTGTAAGTGAACCTTTTAAACTTGCTTCATAATATCCTGTTAATAAACCCTTTTTAGAACTTTTTAATTTTTTCATTATGAAATTTTGCTTCATAAATTTTTTTGCATTTTTTGTAAATTTTGCCTCATCACAAAGTGAGCCATATATATCTTTTGTATTTTTACTTTGGCAACTATTTGTAAAACTTTTCAAAGCCTCATTATAGTTAGAATCCTCTACATGTAGAGCTTTAGAGCAACCTGAAAAAAGAAGTATAAAAAAAGTTAAGATAAGTAAAATATATTTCATAAAAGAGATTATACTGATATTAAATTAAAAACGATATAATTGCGAAAATTATAATATATAGGTGTCAAAAAACAATGCAAGATTTAAGTTATTATGAAATATTAGAAGTATCACAAAGTGCTGATAAATCAACTATTAAAAAAGCATATAGAAAAATGGCAAAGATGTATCATCCAGATAAAAATCCGGGTGATGAAGAGGCTGAACACAAATTTAAACTTTGTAATGAAGCTTATCAATGTTTAAGTGATGACAAACAAAAAAGCATCTATGACCGTTATGGTAAAGAAGGCTTACAAGGTATGGGTGGCGGCGGTTCTCGTTCATCTGCTGGTTTTGATGATTTGGGTTCAATGTTTGAAGAGATGTTTAGTGGCTTTGGTGGTGGCGGTCGTCGTCGTCAAAATCCAGCAGACATGGAAAAATATCCACTAGATATGAATGTAGATATGTACTTATCATTTGATGAGGCTATTTTTGGCTGTGAAAAAGATATTGAATTTAAGTACAAAAAAGCTTGTAAGACTTGTAAAGGTACTGGAGCAAAAGGTGCTAAACTCTCTACATGTAGACAGTGTAAAGGTCAAGGTCAGGTTATGATGCAACAAGGCTTCATGACATTTTCTCAAACTTGTCCAGTATGTCAAGGTAGCGGAAGTGCTGCTTCAACTCCATGTTCAGACTGTAATGGCAATGGCTTTCATGAAGAAAAAGGAAATGTAACTGTTAAGATTCCAAAAGGAATTGATGATGGAAATCGTTTAAGAGTATCTGGAAAAGGTAACATTGGAAAACGCGGAAATCGTGGTGATTTATATGTTACATTTAGTGTAAAACCTGACAAACATTTTCAAAGAGAGGGCAATGATGTTTATATTGCCATTCCAGTATTTTTCACTCAAGCAGTAGCTGGAGATACACTAAATATTCCATCACTAACAGGTGAGTTAGAACTTAAACTTGATGTTGGAACAAAAGATAAACAACATTTTACATTCCGTGGTGAGGGTATAGAAGATGTTCATGGTCATGGCAAAGGTAATTTAATTGCTCAAGTAAATATTACTTATCCTAAAAAGCTAAATGATGAACAAAAAGAATTACTTTCTAAACTTCAAGAATCATTTGGACTTGAAGAATCAAAACCTCATGAGAGTGTGCTTGATTCTGCAATTGATAAAATGAAAAGTTGGTTTAAATAAAATGAATAGAGAACGCCTTAAAGATCAGCTCTCGACATTAGCATTGTCTATGTTTAGAAAAGATTTTTTTGGTATCTATCATGGTAGCATATCTGCTAAAACAGAATCTAACCGCTTTTTAATAAATACTAAAGAAGCCATCTTTGATGCAATTGATAACAATAACCTTATTGAGTTATACTTCAAAAAAGATTACAGATGGAATCAAGCTAGTATTGATGCTAACATTCATTACAGTATTTACTCACAAATTTCAGAAGCAAAATTCATCTCTTTCTCCATGCCACCCTTTACTACAGCCTATTCACTAGAGCATAACATAATCATGCCAAAAGATTATTTTGGTTATAAAGAGATTGGTAGTATTGAGATTGTTGATCCCAAACAGTTTGAAGATTGGTACGACCGCGCACAAAGTGAGATAGCCTATTATTTTCAAAGTAAAAAAACTGATATTATGGTTATAAGGGGTTATGGAGTTTATACTTTTAACCGTGATTTGCATGCACTTGCTAAAAAAATAGCAATTTTAGAAAAAAGTTGTAGATTATTACTTTTAAATAATGTTGCAAAAGACACTAGCTTCGATTAAAACACCAACTTTCATAAAGGTTTAATGCTAATTTACATAAAATAGCAAAAATATTCTACTTAAGGCTTTTACTACATGATTACATGGATGCAACGACATAAAAAATGGCTCATTATTACTATCTGGATTTCTACTATCGCTTTTGTTGGTGCTGGTTTTGTTGGTTGGGGGCAGTACTCATATGGAGATAAAGCTGGAGCAGTCGCTAAAGTTGGAGACATAGAAGTAACCCAAGGACAATTACAAAAAACTTACTCAAATCTTTATGCTCAATATTCAAAGATGTTTCAAGGTAATTTTGATGAAGAAAAAGCAAAAAGCTTTGGACTACAATCTCAAGCACTAAATCAACTTACACAACAAGCACTTATTTTAAATTTGGCAGAATCTTTTAACTTAGAAATAAGCGACAAAGAGTTACTAGATGAGATTAAAACTCAAGAGTACTTTTTTCAAGATGGTTCATTTGACAAAAGCATATATAAACAGGTGCTTTCAAGAAACAACCTAAGCATAAAAGAGTATGAAGAAGATGTAAGACGAGATTTACTTATAAGAAAAACTCTTAAACTACTACCAGTACAAGCAAATAAAAATGAATTAAAAATTATTGATGCTATTTCAAATATTGCAGATAAAATAAACTATAAAATTTTAAGTAATAAAGATATAAATATAGACACATCTGATGAAAAAGTAAAAGCTTATTGGGAGAGTGTAAAAAATAACTTTAAAACTGACATATCTTACGATGTAAAATTTATAAAACAAAGCAAACTAACAAAAGTGTTTAGTGATGCTAAAGTTAGTGAGTATTATGCTGAAAATAAAACTCACTATAAAGACAATGATGGCAAAATACTTCCACTTGAAAAAGCAAAAGAAAGAGTTTTAACTGAACTAAATGCTAAAGAAACAAAAAAAGAAGCACTTCGTTCTTATATTGCATATAAAAAAGGTAAACTTGATAGCGCTAATATTAAAACAGCAACTATCTCTAAATCATCAAATCCATTTGGAAGTGAAGCATTAAGTAAAATCTCAAAACTAACAATGGCTGCACCATTTTTAAAACCTATTATGGTTGATGAAGATTATTATATTTTTGAATTAGTTAAAACAAATCCATCAGTAGCTAAGGCTTACAAAGATGCTAAAGCTGATGTACTTCCACTATATATAGCTCAACAAAAAGAGGACAAACTACTAACTTTAGCTAAAGATTCACTAGCTACTTTTAAAGGTAAAACTACTTCTTTTATAACTATCACAGATACTAAAAAACTAACAGAGTTAGATACAGCATCTGCTAACAATTTTTTAATAAAACTATTTAGTAAACATACTAAAAGAGGATACATAACATTGGAGAATGGAAATATTGTTATGTATAACATACTGGAACAAAAAATGCTTACTAAAACTAACAATAATCAAAACAATCCAATTGTTAGATTAAAAAGTACTATGTTCAACGAAGGTCTAATTAAAAACCTTCAAAACGAGTACAAAACTGAGATATTTATCCAAGGACTCTAAGTTGAGTAAAACTGTTTTAGCCATTGATATTGGTTCAACAAAAATTTGTGCAATAATTGCTGAAGTATCTGAAGATAATTCTATAGCTATTATAGGTGCAGGAACTTCTAAAGCTCAAGGTCTTAAAAAAGGAAGCATAACAAATATTGAGTTAGCTTCTAAATCTATAAAATCTGCTCTAAATGATGCTCAAAGAGTTTCTGGAAGTAATGTTAAAACTGCTATTGTTTCAATATCTGGAGCATATACAAAAAGTTTAAACTCAAATGGTATTGTAAATATTCAAAATAAAGAGGTTACTTTTAAAGAGATTGAACGCGTTATGCAAACATCACTTTATAACGCTAACATTCCAAATGAGTATGATGTACTTCATGCCCTACCTTTTAACTTTAAAGTTGATGATCAAGATTTTATAGAAGATCCACTTGGTATGAATGCTTCAAGACTTGAGGTTGAAACGCATATTATTACTACTCAAAAATCAAACCTAAACAATCTTAAAAAAGCTGTTCAAGGTGCTGGTGTTGAAGTTGAAAATGTTATTTTAAATGGTTACGCATCATCAATTGCAACTCTGAATGAAGATGAAAAAGAGTTAGGTGTAGCAATAATAGACATGGGTGGGAATACATCAAATATTACTATTCATTCTGGAAATGCAATTCGTTATAATGACTTTTTAGGTGTTGGTTCAAACCATGTAACAAGTGATTTATCTATGGCACTCCATACGCCTCTAAATATTGCAGATTCTGTAAAACTAAATTATGGTTCATTACTAACTCCATCTAGCGACCTAATTGAACTACCAATAATTGGTGATGAGAGTACTACACATGAAGTCTCACTAGAAGTAGTTCATAATGTAATCTATGCAAGGGTTGAAGAGACACTTATGATTCTTGCACAGTTTATTGAAAATAGTGGACTTAAAGATAAGATTGGCGCTGGTGTAGTTTTAACTGGTGGTTTTTCTCAAATGGATGGTATTCGTGATTTAGCAGTAGCTACTTTTGGTTCTGTTCCAGTTCGTCTGGCAAAACCTAAAGAGATGGATGGACTTTTT
>Ga0256826_1002706_pt1 | contig 10744 bp, 21 predicted proteins | sample CV79metaG_FD_185975 | JGI IMG/M metagenome (GOLD analysis project Ga0256826, IMG submission 185975) | Hydrothermal vent microbial communities from East Pacific Rise, Pacific Ocean - CV79 | ecosystem: Environmental > Aquatic > Marine > Hydrothermal vents | place: Pacific Ocean: East Pacific Rise... | reverse complement strand
GGTACTGGCACGTATGCCAGTAGACGGTAGATAAAAAGAAAACCGATCGTTATTAAGATCTTGTTTACTAGTTGCTGGTTCATTATTTGCCAGTTGTAGTAACGTTTTCGTCTTTAATCTTAGAAGCTAAATCTTTTGCAGAAGCACCAACAAGCTTAACGCGAGTTACTGATTTTGGAAGATTATGTACTTCACGGATAGTTTCAATTGTAATCTCTGCAAGTGCAGCAACTTTCGGTGCTTTCTCTACATTGATTGACATTGGTTTTGACACACGTGAAAAGAAACCAATTTTTGGTAGACGTTTCGCGATAGGTGTTTGACCACCCTCAAAGTTACGCTTACGCTTGTAACCTGTACGAGACTTCTGACCTTTTTGACCACGAGTAGATGTTTTACCCATGCCTGAACCTTGACCACGGCCAACACGCTTACGAGCGTGAGTAGAACCAGCGGCAGGTGTTAAGTTTTCTAATGCCATTTTCTATCCTTTCATTCTTGCAAGTGCTTCAACAGTAGCACGTACAACAGTATTTGGATTGTTTGAGCCAATAGACTTAGTCAAGATATCTTGGATACCAGCAAGTTCAAGTACTGGACGCAATGCGCCACCGGCGATAACACCTGTACCTTCTGATGCTGGAGCCATCCATACGTGACTTGCATTGAATTTGTGCTCAATATCGTGAGCAATAGTCGTACCCTTGATCTTGATTGTAGTCAAGTTCTTGAATGCTTCATCTACTGCTTTACGAATAGCGTCTGGAACCTCTTTCGCTTTTCCAACACCATAGCCTACGGTTCCATTTTTGTCACCGACAACAATTAGTGCTGTAAAACGGAAACGACGTCCACCTTTTACAACTTTTGTAACACGACCGATATTTACGATCGCTTCTTCGAAGTCTTCTCTATTGATAGTACTCATCATCAGCCCTTAAAACTTAATTTCGTTCGCACGAAGTGCGTCACCGAATGCAGCTACAACGCCGTGGTATTGGTAACCATTACGGTCAAATACAACTTCAGTGATGTTAGCAGCTTTAAGGTTTGCAGCAAATTGCTCAGCAAGCTTTGCAGCGTCAACTTTGTTCGCTTTAAGACCAGCAGCCTTAGAGTGAATAGATGCTAATGTTGTAGCAGTTTCGTCATTGATCGCTTGCGCAGAAAAATAACGGTTTGAACGGAACACAGATACACGTGGAAGAGTCTCTGAACCAGAGATCTTTGCACGAATACGGCGCTTACGTTGGACGCGTTTGTTAGCTTTTGTTTTTAAAGTTTTAGCAGTCATCTCAACGCCCCTTATTTCTTAGCAGTTTTACCGGCTTTACGCACGATATGCTCTTCCATGTACTTAACACCCTTACCTTTGTAAGGCTCTGGTGGACGGAATGAACGGATCTCAGCAGCAGCTTGGCCAACCATTTGGTTGTCGTTACCTTTGATAGTGATCACATTTTTCTCTACAGACATCTCAAGACCCTCTTTGATATCATAGTTGATATCATGTGAGTGACCAAGTTGAAGGTTAAGAACTTTTCCTTGTACTTTAGCACGGTAACCAACACCATTGATCTCAAGTTGCTTAGAAAAACCAACAGTAAGACCTTTAACGATGTTTGCAGATAGTGCACGGTATGTTCCCCAGAAAGCGCGATGCTCACGTGAGTCAGATACATTTTTAAACGTTAGTGTTTGACCATCAAGCTCAACAATAACATTACCCTTAGTGTCTAGTGTACGTGTATCTTTACCTTTTACAAAAGTAACGATAGCGCCATCAACACTAACTTTGATTTCAGCTGGTACTACAACAGGATTTTTTCCAATACGTGACATATTTAACCCCTTACCAGATTGTGGCCATAACTTCACCACCGATACCAAGCTCGAAAGCTTTATCGTTAGGAAGAACGCCCTTAGATGTAGAAACGATAATCGTACCGTAACCATTTTTGAAACGCTTAATGTCAGCTGCCGGCTTATAAACACGACGACCTGGCTTAGAAACACGTTTCATTTCGTTGATCACAGTCTTACCGTTCTCATCATACTTCAACACTACGTTGATGCTTTTTTTAACGCCGTTTTCGATTACATTGAAAGACTCGATGTAACCTTTGTCAGCTAAAATTCCTACCATAGCTTCAACACTCTTAGAGTGAAGAAGTGTTGCAACGTCAAGACGACGCATTGCAGCATTACGGATACGAGTTAATGAATCTGAAATTAAATCATTTACCATTTATATATTCCTTATTGTGCTAAGTGCTCAAGGCACTTGCTATTGTTAGGAGTTTCGTCTTAGAAGCCAGTGGCTACCAAGAAGACTTTCTAACACCTGGGATTAGACCTTCGTTTGCCATTTTACGGAAACAAATACGGCAGATGCCGAAGTCACGAAGTACAGAGTGTGGACGACCACAGATCTGACAACGTGTGTAAGCGCGAACTGCAAACTTAGGTGTGCGTTTCGCCTTAGCGATCATTGATTTTTTAGCCATTTGTGCGCTCCTTAGTGAACGGCATACCCATAGCAGTAAGAAGAGCTAAGCCCTCTTTATCACTAGTAGTAGACGTTACAACAGTAATGTTCATACCATGAATTTGCATGATTGAATCATAATCAACTTCAGGGAAGATCAACTGCTCAGTAAGACCGAAGTTGTAGTTACCACGACCGTCGAAACCATTACGTGGAACACCACGGAAATCTTTCATACGAGGAAGTGCGATAGCTACTAGACGATCAAGGAATTCGTACATTTTAGCACCACGAAGTGTTACACGAACACCTACTGGCATACCTTCACGAACCTTGAAACCTGCAACTGATTTGTTAGAAATAACAATTGATGCATGCTGACCAGCGATCGCTGAGATAGTGTCTTGGATGTTTTGGATAAGCTTGTTATCTTTCATCGCAAAACCAGTACCTACAGAGATATTGATCTTTTCAAGTTTTGGAATATCCATAACGTTTTTAATACCAAGCTCTTCTTGAAGCTGTGGCTTAAGAGCGATATACTTTTCTTTTAAACGTGCCATGAATTACGCCTCCACTTTACGAACATTAGAAGCATCAATAGGCATCTCTTTATTCATAAAGCCGCCCTTTGGATTCTCTTCTGTAGGTTTAACAGTCTTCTTGGCGATTTTACAACCCTCAACAAGAACCTGACCTTTTTTAGGAAATACTGCTAGAACCGCTGCCTTAGTGCCTTTATCGTCACCAGCCATGATTTCTACCATATCGCCTTTTTTGAAACTAAACTTTGCCATAATTAAACAACCTCCGGCGCTAGAGATACGATCTTCATGAAACCTGAATAACGTACTTCACGTGCTACAGGGCCAAAAATACGAGTACCAATAGGCTCTTTTTTAGCGTCAAGAATAACTGCTGCGTTGTCGTCAAAACGGATCAGTGAACCATTTTCACGTTGTACTTCTTTTTTAGTACGTACAACAACGGCCTTAATTACTTGACCTTTTTTAACTTTTCCAGTTGGAATCGCTTTCTTAACAGAAGCAACGATTACATCACCAACAGATGCATAGCGACGCTTAGAGCCACCAAGAACCTTGATACACATAATCTCTTTAGCACCTGTATTATCAGCTACTTTTAAACGAGTAAAACCTTGGATCATACTACGCTCCTACTACTGTTTTAAGTCTGAAAGACTTCGTCTTAGAAAGTGGACGACATTCAACAGCGATAACTTTATCGCCTACTTTAAGAACGTTGTTCTCATCATGGATAAGATACTTTTTAAAACGCTTAACAACTTTATGGTAGCGAGGGTGCATAACACGACGCTCAACTAGCATAGATGCTGTTTTGTCTCCAGAGATCTTGACTACTTCACCTTGAATTTCACGTTGACTCATAGTCTTCTCCCTACTTCACTGCTGCTAAAGCAGTGTTTATACGAGCAATGTCTTTTTTCACTACGCGAAGTTCGCTAGTGTTAGTCAATTGCATCATTTTTTGTTTGATCTTTAGAGTGAAAAGCTCAGTTTTCTTCTCTTTGATCATTGCATTTAATTCAGTTGCGCTTTTAGCTGCTAAATCAGAATAGTTCATTGTTCATCTCCGCAGTAATGATTTTACATTTGAATGGAAGTTTGTGAATCGCAAGAGTCAATGCTTCACGAGCAATCTCTTCTGGAACACCGCCCATTTCAAAAATAATACGACCTGGCTTAATATTCATAACCCACTGGTCAACTGGACCTTTACCCTTACCCATACGAGTTTCAAGAGGCTTGGCAGTTAGTGGCTTAGCTGGAAATACACGAATCCAGATCTTACCTTGACGTTTAATGTGACGTGTTGCAGTAATACGAGCCGCTTCAATCTGACGAGAGTTGATACGACCAGCTTCTACTGCTTTAAACGCGATGTCACCAAACGCTAACTTATAACCAGAACGAGCGTAACCACGGTTACGTCCCTTCATTACCTTACGGTATTTAGTTCTTTTAGGCATTAACATAATTAATCTGCCTTTCTTGGAGCACGTGGACGACGCTCACGCTTCTCAGTTTTTTCTTCAACTTCTGCAGGAATACCTTTAGCAAGTACTTCACCTTTGAAGATCCATACTTTGATACCGATGATTCCGTAAGTAGTCTGTGCTTCAGCAAAACCGTAATCGATTTTTGCACGAAGTGTATGAAGAGGAACACGTCCCTCCAGGTACCACTCAGTACGTGCCATTTCAGCACCGCCAAGACGACCTGCTACTGCAACTTTAATTCCCTTTGCGCCAGAACGTTGTGCATTTTGCATAACTTTCTTCATAGCACGACGGAACGCAATACGACGCTCAAGTTGAGTCGCTACGTTTTCTGCAACAAGTTGTGCAGAAGTGTTAGCTTTTTTCTCTTCTTTGATGTTAACAGCGATGCTTTTACCGATAAGTTTTTGAAGATTAGTCTTCAACTTCTCGATGTCAGCACCTTTTTTACCAATGATGATACCAGGACGTGCAGCTACGATAGTAACACGTAGACGCTTCGCAGTACGCTCAATGATGATGTTAGCAACACCAGCATAGTAAAGCTCTTTCTTTAAGAAAGTACGAATTTTGTAATCTTCACCAAGGTTAGCCGCAGCTGTGTCAAACGATGGATACCAACGAGATTCCCAGTTACGGTTGATGCCTAGACGAAGACCAATAGGATTAACTTTATGACCCATTCTATTTGCCCTCTACTTCTACTAAGATGTGTGCTGTTGGTTTACGAATACCTGAGGCCATACCACGAGCACGTGGACGGAAACGCTTAAGTACTGGACCATTGTCAACACGACAAGATTTAACAACACAGTCTTCAGCTTCTTGACCGCTATTCGCTACTGCAGATGCAAGTACCTTATAGATGATCTTCGCTGCTTTGTTTGGAGTGAACTCTAAAGCTGCTAGTGCCTCTTCTGCATTCATACCTTGAATTTCACGTGCAACAAGACGAGATTTGATCGGTGATACACGAATAAATTTTAATAGTGCTCTTGCCATGATTAAACCTTCTTCTGTACAGAGCCCTTGTGGCCCTTAAATGTACGTGTTGGTGAAAATTCGCCTAGTTTGTAACCAATATGGTTCTCTGTAATATATACAGGGATAAATTGGCGACCGTTATGAACATTAAGTGTCAAACCGATCATTTCTGGTAGTACCATTGAACGACGTGACCACGTTTTGATTGGCTTCTTGTTACCTTCTTCTTTAGCAACAAGAACTTTCTTCATCAAGTGATCGTCTACGAATGGACCTTTTTTTACTGAACGAGCCATAATTAACCTACCCTTTTAGCATTTGGTTTACGACGTGTAATAATCAATCTATCAGAAGATTTCTTACGACGAGTCTTAGCACCCTTAGTCGGTTTACCCCATGGAGTAACCGGGTGACGACCTGAGTTTGTTTTACCTTCACCACCACCGTGTGGGTGATCGATAGGGTTCATCGCAGAACCACGAGTCTGAGGACGGATACCACGGTGACGTGAACGACCTGCTTTTGCCCATACGATGTTTGCAAACTCTTCGTTTCCAACCGTACCAACTGTAGCAAGACACTCGCCAAGGATAAGACGCATCTCAGAAGATGGAAGACGTACAGATACGTACTTACCATCACGACCCATGATCTGAGCAGAGTTACCAGCAGAACGAACAAGTTGTCCACCCTTACCTGGTTTTAGCTCAAGATTGTGGATGATTGTACCCACTGGGATGTTTTTGATCTTCATTGTGTTACCAGGCTTGATGTCAAGACCAGTAGCAGAAGATTGAACAGTGTCACCTACGTTAAGACCGATTGGTTGAAGGATATAACGCTTCTCACCATCAGCATAAGTAACAAGACAGATACGACAGTTACGGTACGGATCGTACTCAACTGTACTTACTGTACCAGGGATGTCAAACTTGTTACGCTTGAAATCGATAATACGGTAGATCTTTTTAGCACCAGCTTGTCGGTGACGTGAAGTGATACGACCATTGTTGTTACGACCAGCAGTTGTTGGAAGTTTCTTCAATAGTGAACGTACACTTGGCTTTGCAGTAATGTCACTGCTATCAATGTTTGTATAGAAACGACGACTTGGAGTTATCGGTCTGTATGTTTTCATTGCCATTTTATACCGCCAAACTTTCGATCTGTGCACCTTCTGGTAATGTCACATAAAACTTTTTAAAGTTGTTCTGCTTACCAGTTACACCACGAAATTTTTTAATTTTTCCCGCTTGGTTAAGAGAGTTGATACGTGTTGGAACGATACCAAAGTACTCACGGAAGATCTCTTTAAGACCTGTCTTAGTTACACGAGGAGATGTTTGTACTACTACAACACCAGACTCTTGAAGTGCAAGTGTCTTCTCTGTATACAAGATCGACTTGATATCTGTAATATCTGCCATTACTTTGCTCCTCCTACGATTTGTTCCCAAACAGCTTTCTCGATCACAACTGAACGATATGTTGCTGCAAGGAATGCGTTAAGCTCATTACCTTCTACTAGGTAACAAGTTTGAAGATTACGGAATGCCATAAATGTCTTCTCGTCAATGATCTCTTTTACAAAAAGAGCGTCACGTACGTTAAGAGACTTAAAGATTGCATCTGCATCTTTTGTTTTACCAGAAGCTACTTCGATGTTGTCAACGATAAACAGTTGTCCAGCTTCAGAAAGTTCATTAAGTGCGAACTCGAGAGCTACACGCTTTTGCTTCTTGTTTACTTTAAGATCATAGTTACGGTTCGATTTTGGACCGAAAACTTGACCACCGCCAACCCATACAGGAGAACGAGTAGAACCGGCACGAGCACCACCACGGCCTTTTTGAGCCCATGGTTTTTTACCACCACCACTTACTTCAGCACGAGTCTTAGTAGATGCAGTGTTAGCACGGATGCCTGCCTGGTACGACTTAACGTATAGGTAAAGGTTGTGTGGGTTGATACCCGAAAAGCTCTCTGGAAGCGCTAGCTCAGAGTCTTTTTCAAATTTGTTGTTAAGAACTATTGCGCTCATTATTTAACTACCTTTAAACGACCTAATGCACCGTTTGGTCCAGCAACTGCACCTTTTACAACGATTACACCATTTTCAGCATCGAATGATACGATCTCATTTTTCACAGTATTCAAAGTGTTACCGTGCTGTCCTGACATCTTACGACCCTTCTGAACACGACCTGGCCACTCGGCATTACCGATAGATCCACCTGTACGGTGAAAACGGTGTCCGTGTGAACCTGGACCACCACCGAAGTTCCAACGTTTTACAACACCTGTGAAACCACGACCTTTAGTATTGAAAGAAGTCTTAACAACTTTACCTTCAGCTAAAGGAGCAAGATCAATATCACCTGCTTCAGTGTTAGCAACTGTCATAGTTGCGAAACGGTTGAACTCAGCAGAAAGACTATATTTCTTTTGCTGACCTTCGACTGCTTTGTTTGACTTTTTACCATCGTTATAAGCAACGATCGCAACGCCATCATTTACTTCACAAACTTTCATCTCTTTCACTTTAAGAAGTGTAACAGGTACAGCAGGGACAGTAATTGTACGGCTCATACCGATTTTTTCAACAATATATTCCATCATTTATCCTTACTTGTCCATTGAACGTACTTCTACGTCCACTTCTGGTGCAAGATCTAGTTTCATTAGTGAATCAACAGTCTCTGGCGTAGCAGAAACGATGTCAATTAAACGAGCGTGCATACGGATCTCAAACTGCTCACGTGCATCTTTGTTTACGTGTACAGACTTAAGAACTGTATATTTGCGGATCTTAGTTGGCAAAGGGATTGGTCCACGGATTTCCGCGCCTGTTCTCTTTACCGCTTCAACGATAGATGCTACTGAACGATCGAGTACACGATGATCGTAAGCTCTAAGTTTCAAACGAATTTTTTCCATAATATTTCCTCATAAAGAACTCGTCAGATCTAACCTGACTATTTGTAGAGAGCGGGATTGTACCGAAATAGGGATAATAGTTCAATACTTTAGGGGGTATTTTAAGTAATACTTTATATTTTATTTCCTTTTAAAAAGGAAATGATACAATTTTAGATAGTTGATTTGGAGTTAATCTCTAGAAAGATATGTTCTTTTATTCTTTATTTGTTACTAGTCAATAGGTTCATTTTGTTATTTATATGTATATATCCGTCATTCTGAACTCGATCCAGAATCTACAGTTAAATTACAATATACATTCAGAAGTACAAAACCCGTCATTCCTGTGAAAACAGGAACCAAAAGAAATACCCTCGGGTAAATCCACAAACTCACTACTTCTATGATTTCTCCTAAAGACTTAATTATCTGACTCCTTGATTTCTTCTATTACTTCTTATCACTAGAATGTTACTTTTACTCTCTGCTCGCACAGAGAGTAAACCTAACGAAAAAGAGAGAGTGCGAATGCGGTCACAGTAACACTTGTATCCATCGAGTACTCTGAGGTACGAAAGCCAGTTGACTGTTTGTACTGTACCCTGAGGGTTGTAATAGCGAAGTCGAGTCCATACCTGCTTTACGTGGCTCTTTTATTTGGCTACATCACTAACAGTACACGCTTCAAAGGTATTCCAATTGGGATGAAAGCAAATTTTGCTTTCACATTAATAAATGCGTTACCATTTGCTCTCTTTTCGAAACATCTACAGAGCTGAACATAGAGAGTGGAGTGACGTTAAGAAAATGACACTGTTTGAGCGAATAGCGAGTTTGTCATTTTTAGTCATGGAAGGAACGAAGAGAAGGAAGTCGATAGCCATCGACCTCGCAGCCGTTTCGAGAGCTTTTTTGCTTACTTTTTTTGCGGAGAAAAAAAGTATGAGAGTAATCAATAAAGTTTAATTGTAAAAGAAATTCAAAAGACAAATCAAACTCGTGGATCCCTGCTTTCGCAGGAATGACATTAAGCTTATTTAGAAGAGGAAATTAAAATGGAAATATTACTAGAAGAGTTCTACCGCCAAGACTTGCACTCAGCGAACTATACAGAGCGCCGTTATCAGTTAGATGATGAAACCTCATACCAACTCAGTGGCATCACCCTAAGTGGTAAGACATCTATTATAAAGAACACCCTCCTCCAACATAAAAAAAGTCATTACCTATATATAGATTGCAATGACCTCCGTATAGATATAGAAGAACTCAACAAAACCCTCTATCGGTTCTGTAACCAAAACGACATCTCCATATTGGCTTTAGACAACTACAAACCAGAGATCCAACTCCCAAAAGTCAAACAACTCATCATTGCAAGCAACCACTACCACGAGTTCCAAGAGTTAACCCATCTAAAGATCTATCCTCTGAACTACGAAGGGTTCTTAGCCTTCGAACAACGCTTTGATGACACTGCCATCAGTCACTTCTTCCAACTCGGAGGCTTCCCCTTTATGCACCGCGTCCCCAGTGAAGAGCGCGTAGTCTACCTACAAAAGCATCTGCAGTACAAACTAAACGACATCAGCTTTGATCTCCTTCGTCTGAGCACACAGTTCACCTCACAGAAGGTCTCAGCCTTTACACTCTATGAACGACTCAAACAACAACGCAAGATTTCCAAAGACAAACTCTACAAACACTTCGAGAGTTTAGTTGAAGATGGTTACCTCTATATGTTAGAAAAGTACCAAGCACCAAAAGCCATCAAAAAGCTCTACCTTTGTGATATCGCCATTAAAAATGTCCTCTCATCTCAAAAACACTTCGGACGTCTCTTTGAAAACATGATCTACCTTGAGATGATAAAAGGTGGATTTGAAGTCTACTACGATGAAAACATAGACTTCTACATCCCTGAACAAAACCGTATCGTCATCCCCCAACCCTTTGGAAACGACGAAACACTTTTTAAACTCGTCGAAAAGCTCGAAGCATTCATCATCACCCATGGCGTCAAAAGAGTAGAAGTCGTTACCATGAGTTCAGAAGCCTCACTGCATCACCCTTTTGTAGACGTCGCAATGGAACCCTTTGATGTATGGGCATTAAGTGAAGGTGAAGTGGATGAAAATGTATTTAGTGGCTTGTCCGGATTATTTTCGTAGAAGTGATTGAATAATAAAGGATAGAAAGAGAAAGAATATAGTTACCCCGCAGAAGCGGAGTAACTAAAATATAATTACAGTTCTAAAGTATTAGAAGTTGTAAGTTAGGTATGCTTGAATAGTATTGTAAGACTGACCTGA
>Ga0256826_1002705_pt1 | contig 10744 bp, 12 predicted proteins | sample CV79metaG_FD_185975 | JGI IMG/M metagenome (GOLD analysis project Ga0256826, IMG submission 185975) | Hydrothermal vent microbial communities from East Pacific Rise, Pacific Ocean - CV79 | ecosystem: Environmental > Aquatic > Marine > Hydrothermal vents | place: Pacific Ocean: East Pacific Rise... | reverse complement strand
TCAGCACCAGCAGCTTTAGCTTCATCAGCTTTAACACCCTTTGCAAAAACTGCAACACGAACTGTTTTACCAGTTCCGTGTGGTAGTACAATCGCACCACGAACCATTTGGTCAGCGTGACGAGGGTCAACATTTAAATTCATTGCAATTTCAACAGTTTCGTCAAATTTTGCACTTTTTAAATCTTTTACAGTTGCAGCAGCTTCAGTTACACCATAAGCTTTGCTAGCATCAATTTTTTCTACTAATTGTTTATATCTTTTGCTCATTATCAAATTCTCCATATAAATTCTTCCACACTGTTTTGAATCACTGTGGTATGTGATTGAAAGTAGAGATTAGTCTACTATTTTAATACCCATTGAACGAGCAGTACCTGCTAAAGTGTTAGCAGCCATTTCTTTATCATCAGTATTTAAGTCAGCTATCTTAGCGTCTACAACTTCCATAAGTTGTGCACGAGTAAGTTGTCCAACGATGTTTTTAAGAGGATTATCAGTCCCTTTTTTAAGTCCTGCAGCTTTCATAATAAGAGCAGATGCTGGTGGTTGTTTTGTGATAAAAGAAAAACTTCTATCAGTATAAACAGTAATTACAACTGGAACTTTGAATCCCATCTTGTCTTTTGTTTTTTCATTGAATGCTTTAGTGAATTCCATGATGTTAACACCACGTTGTCCTAATGCTGGTCCAACTGGTGGAGCCGGGTTTGCTTTACCAGCGTCAATATGTAACTTGATATAATCCATAACTTTTTTTGCCATGTTCTTTTCCTTGTTTTAAATTAAATTATTTTTTCGACTTGAGTGTACGAGATATCTACCGGAGTAGCACGTCCAAAAATCGAAACATTCAGTTTGAGAGTACCGTGTTCTAAATCATACTCATCTACAGTTGCTGTAAAGTTAGCAAATGGTCCATCAATAATACGAACTGTCTCACCATTATCAAAAAATACTTTTGGTTTTGGTGCAGCACGATTATTTACACGATCAAGAATAACATTAATATCATGTTCACTTAAAGGTGTAGGTATATTAGACTCACCAATAAATCCAGATACTTTTGGAATTGATTGGATAATATGCTGAATTTCAGTACTTAACTCTAGTTTTGCAAAAACATAACCAGAGTAAAGTGAACGTTCAGTTACCTTTTTCTTACCATCTTTTACTTCTATAACATCTTCTGTTGGAACAATTACTTCTGTAATAGCCTCTTGAAGACCCATCTCTTCAATTATATTGAAGATTGCATCTCTTACTTGTCTATCACTACCATAAGTCTGAATTGAGTACCATTGTTGTGCCATTGCTGTTCCTTAACCTAAGATCGATGTCATAACAGATGACATAAGTAAATCAATAAGTGCTAAAAAAGCTGCAATAACTGCAACTACGATAACAACTGAAATATACGCTTGTTTAACCTGTCCAGATGTTGGAAAGATTACCTTAAGGAGTTCTGATCTCGCATTATTTATATGTTTACCTAAATTCATAGTTACTTTCCATTATTTCAAATATCATTTATCATAAATAAAGCCTATAAGCTTTACAAATCATAAATGGTGGCAGGCGTAGGGGGACTCGAACCCGCAACACCCGGATTTGGAATCCGGTGCTCTACCATTGGAGCTATACGCCTATAAAGAGTCAAAATAAATTGACTCAAGTTCTCTAAAAGAGGAAGTTTATTATAACTTCATCTCTTTATGAGTTGTGTGCTCACGACACCATTTACAATACTTACGTACTGAAAATTTCTCTGTATGAGTCTTTTTATTTTTTGTTGTGTGATAATTACGTCTAGTACATTTCTCACAACCTAAGTGAATCGCTTCTCTCATTTTATATTACCTTTAATTGGTTATCAATAATTCGCAAAAGCGAATTATTTGACAATTGATGCAACAACACCAGCACCAACAGTTCTTCCACCCTCACGGATAGCGAAGTTAGTACCAACTTCCATTGCAATTGGGTGAATAAGTTCAGCAGTAATACTTACATTATCACCTGGCATAACCATCTCAGTACCTTCTGGTAATGTAATAGCACCAGTAACATCAGTAGTACGTACGTAGAACTGAGGACGGTAGTTTGAGAAGAATGGAGTATGACGACCACCCTCATCTTTACTTAGAACATAAATTTCTGCAGTAAATGTTGTGTGTGGGTTAATAGTTCCTGGCTTACAAAGAACTTGTCCACGTTGCACTTGCTCTTTAGCTATACCACGAACAAGAATACCACAGTTATCTCCAGCGATACCTTGATCCATTTCTTTACGGAACATTTCAACACCAGTAACAGTAGTTTTCTGAGTATCAGTGATACCTACGATTTCTACATCTTCACCAACATTAATAGTACCACGATCGATTTTACCAGTAACAACTGTTCCACGACCAGAGATTGAGAAAACATCTTCAATAGGCATTAAGAAATCTTTGTCTGTTTCACGTACTGGATCAGGAATGAATGCATCAACAGTAGCCATTAGTGCTTTAATCTTATCAGACCACTCACCAAGGTTACCAGTTTTAGCTTCTTCAAGAGCTTTAAGTGCTGAACCCGCAGTAATTGGAGTATCGTCACCTGGGAAGTCGTACATGTCAAGAAGTTCACGAATTTCCATCTCTACTAGTTCCATAAGCTCTTCATCATCAACCATATCTTCTTTATTCATGAAAACAACGATGTAAGGAACACCAACTTGCTTAGAAAGAAGAATATGCTCACGAGTTTGTGGCATTGGGCCATCCGCTGCAGAAACAACAAGAATAGCACCATCCATTTGAGCAGCACCTGTAATCATGTTCTTAACATAATCCGCGTGACCTGGACAGTCAACGTGTGCATAGTGACGATTATCAGTCTCATACTCTACATGTGAAGTTGAAATCGTGATACCACGTTCTCTTTCTTCTGGAGCATTATCGATTGCATCGTAATCCATAAGTTCAGCACCGTTAGTTACTGCTAATACTGCTGTAATTGCAGCTGTTAATGTTGTTTTACCGTGGTCAACGTGTCCGATTGTCCCGATGTTTACGTGGGGTTTCGTACCACGTTCAAATTTTTCTTTTGCCATAGTGTTCTCCTACTTAGTTTGTGAATTGAAATGGAATTATATCCAAAAATCATTCAATTATTGCTTAAAGTAAGTAAAATTTACTTTTATGGTGCTGACGGTGGGATTTGAACCCACGGCCTCTTACTTACCAAGCAAGTGCTCTACCCCTGAGCCACGACAGCATTTAGAGTAAAATAAGCAATAATTGAATAATTCTTTATAGCATTAATATTAGTTTTTTTGTGATTAGCTTTCTATATGAGTACTTTTATATAAAGTATATATAGTTAATATGAAGTAAAGGACGAAATTGTACTTCAGCTTCCAGAAGTTTTGCGTTTATGGAGCGGGTGAAGGGATTCGAACCCTCGACAGCCTGCTTGGAAGGCAGGAACTCTAGCCACTGAGTTACACCCGCATTAAACTTATGGTGGTGAGAAGAGGAGTCGAACCTCTGAACCCGTAGGGAGCGGATTTACAGTCCGCCGTCGTTGGCCACTTGACTATCTCACCACAAATTATGTAAATAAATTTACATCTTTTCTGGTCTAACACTGTTTCTAATATTCAAATTTCAATGGTGCCGACACGAGGATTTGAACCCCGGGCCTGCTGATTACAAATCAGCTGCTCTAGCCAACTGAGCTATGTCGGCATCGAAATTGAGTCAGAATTATAGTCCTTTTCATTTTTATTGTCAAGGGTTTTTGTTAGAAATTTATAAAAAAGCCATCTTTTAGTATTTCTACACTCCACTTTCCCCTGTATTGCTCTATTTCATCGATTATTTTTTTATAAAAAGATGGTTTTATATGGTTTATACAAAGTGACATGTCATCTCTTTTTAATCTTTCAAGTTGTTTAAAAAGAATTTTTGGAGTCAAATGTTTAGAATTTATTGCTAATTTTTCTAATTCACTTGGAAATGAACACTCTACTACCATTGTAGTAATTTGCTTATTTTCTTCTACCTCTTTTATCATACTATCTAGGGAGTAAGTATCTGCAGTAATAATTACACTTGCATTCTCTTTTCTATATACATAACCACAACTAGCTACTGTATGATCAGTTAAAAAAGCTTTTATGTACTCCCCATCTCCTATTTTATACTCTTTGTCGATTTCTATTTCAGTATATGTTACTGCCATTTCATTAGAAAGTGTCAAAGGTATTTTGGAGAAGTCTGGCCAAATTGTATTGTTTAAGAAGTTCTCTTTTATTGCTTTAATAGTTTGAGGTAAACCTATAATGTTCAAAGACTTTTTTCTAAGATTGAAATAATTATCTAAAATATATGCTATATCAATTATATGATCTAGATGAGAGTGTGTCATCCATATATTTTCTATATCTATTGACTCTATGTTTAGAGGCTCCAATAAATTTCCTGCATCAATTACATTTGCTCTATTAAGAAGAAATGCACTTGTTCCATATCCCTTAGATTTTGTTCCGTATGCACCTAAGATTTTTATCTGCTTATCTCTATGCAAGTGTACTTTCTCAACATAGACATCTTTAAACTGCTTTCTTACATCTTTTATCTTATCTAGGTTGTCAAAAAATATATCTATAAGTTGTGGGTCAAAATGTTCTCCTCGTTCCTCTTTTAAAAGAGAAAATATTTTCTCATCACTCCAAGCTTTCTTATAGACTCTATCACTTCCTAAAGCATCAAAAACATCTGCGAGGGCAGTAATTCGACCATAGATATGAATTTCTTTGCCTTTTAAGTGTCTAGGATAGCCTGTTCCATTCCACTTTTCATGGTGTTCTCTTGCAACAATAGCAGCTGCTTTAAGTAGAGGTTTTTCTGAATTTTTTATCATATGGTAACCAAGCTCTGCATGAGTATCCATAATATGTCTCTCATTCTCATCAAAGCGACCTGGCTTATTTAAAATATTATCAGGAATAGCAATTTTTCCAATATCATGCATTGGACTTGCTTGTTTTAAAAGTTCAGCTTCATCTTCTTCTAATCCATAAGCAAGAGCCAACATTTTAGAGTACTCGGCGACTCTCTTTACATGGTTTCCCGTCTCTTTTGAACGACTCTCAGCAATGGACCCCATAGTAAAGACGACCTCTTTTTGTGTCTCTTCTATCTCAATTGCAAGTTTTGCAGATATAAGTGTTTCAGCAGCATAAGTACTTGCAAGACTTAAGCGCTCCATATCTCTTGCATCGAAAGAGTCTGTCTCTCCACGATGATTTATAACTTGAAATGCGCCTATGATATTGTCATCATAATCATACATTGGTATAACCATCATTGCTTTAGTTTTATACCCTGTCTCGATATCTACACTTCTATTAAATCGCGCATCAAGATAAACATCTGAGATTAGTTCTCTATGTCCATTTAAGATTGCATTTCCAACAATCCCAGAACTAATCGGAATTTCAAGTCTATCTATTCCTTGTGCAACTTTTGTCCAGATTGTTTTTTTATTATCACTAACAACCCAAATACTACAACGGTCTCCACTTGTTAGTGCTCTACCCATTCCAGCTAGTACTTCAAGAATCTCATCATAATCTTTGAGTGATGAGACTTCAGCTAAATATATAAAGACAAGTTCAAGTATTTCATTGGCACCTAAACTACCTGCGTATTTTTGCATAAAAACTCCATTTTGTTACATTATTATATCATTACTTCTCAAATCTTATACTCCAAGTTAGGTTTGGATGCTACAATTTCATAAATAAATACTTATTATGAAAGGTTCTATAAATGTTAAAAATACTTTTTTCCCCATCTGAAGGTAAAAACAGTGGCGGCACAGCTACAAAAAATGACCTTCTTGGTGCTTCTAATGCTCGAGATGAAATTTTGAACACTTATAATAAAATAGTTATGAGTAAAGATGAAGAAGCAATTAAATCTCTTTTTGGAATAAAAAAATTTACTGATTGTACACCTTATATAAATGATATATTTAATTCTCCCCTTATGCCTGCTATAGAAAGATACCAAGGTGTGGCTTATAACTACTTAAAATACAATGAATTAAGTATCACACAACAAAAGTACCTTCAAAACAATACACTTATATTTTCTAATCTTTATGGGCCTATTTTAGGTGCTGATGCAATTGCTAACTATAAAGTAAAACAGGGAAATAACATTGGTAGTATGGTTCCAGATAAGTTTTATAAAGAGAGGTTTACATACCAACTCGATCTCTATCTTAACACCGATGAAATTCTAGACCTTCGTGCTGGGTACTATGATAAGTTCTATAAACTCACAAAGCCCTACACAACTCTCAAGTTTTTAAAAAATGGTAAAACTGTAAGTCACTGGGCTAAAGCCTATAGAGGTATAGTGTTACGAGAGTTAGCCAAACATGATATACAATCGATAGAGGAGTTTATGTCTCTTGAGATTGAAGGTCTTCAGGTTGCAGAGATAAAAGTTATAAAAAATAAAACCGAAATTATCTACGACATTATCTAAGCACTTATTAAAACTTGACTTGCTTTTATAACATTATCATCTATTAAAGCTCTAATAAGCTTTTGCTCACCTGCATAGTTTGATACAGAAACAGAAACTAAACCTTCATGTCCCGAAAGAGTCATATCTATTCTGTTTTTAGAGAGATACTCTAAAACATTTTCAACTCTTACTCCTAGTTGACACTCACGAGGTACTACCGGTTTACCATCTTTTATGATTATTCCATTTATAATACTAATAGTTGTCATTACAAACTCCTTTTATCTTTAAACTATATATAAATAAAATGTAAAAATAGTGTAGAATACGAATAATTAAAAGAGGAAGATAAAATGGAAGATTCACAAGCATATAAAGATAAAAAAGCATTTTTTGAGAAGATAATAACACTTTATGGACGTAATGTTGTTGTAGAGATTTTACAAGATGATTCTATAGAGATTCATAAAGTTCATATGGCCGACTCAAACAAAGAAGATGGTGCCATAAAAGAGATCCTCTCACTTGCTAAAAAACGAGGACTAGAAATCTACTACCACAAGAAAGCTGTACTTTCACGCATCTCTAAAAATGCAAAACAAGACCAAGGGGTAGCTATAGATATAATAGCAAAGTCTTATCTAAACGCAGCTACTATAGCAGAGATGCCAACCTACAGACTAATTGCCCTCGATGGTATACAAAATCCTCAAAACCTTGGAATGATTATACGTAGTTGTGCAGCTGGAAATATTGATGGCATTATACTCCCTAAAAAAAGTAGTGCAAAAATCTCACCACTTGTTATTAAAGCGAGTGCTGGTACTCTCTTTAAACTTCCTATATACTACTGTAATGCCTTAGAAGATATACTTCCTTCACTCAAAGAGACAAAAATCTATGCTCTTTCCTCTCATGCAACAAGTAATATTTATGATGTTAAAGAGAGTAGTAAGAGTATTTATATACTTGGAAATGAGAGTGATGGTGTCTCTCTCGAAGTAGAGGAACTTTGTAATGATGCTATAAGTATTCCCATGCGAAGAGGGGTAGAGTCTCTTAATGTTGCGGTTACAGCCTCACTTATTGCTTTTATGCAATAAGCTAGTTACTACTACTGCCTAGAAGCATATCTTTAAACTCTTTTGTAAAATTCATTGAAAACATAAGAGTCCCTTCTATATCGTAGTAATTTATAAACTGTATATATTTACTATCTTTAGAGAGATTTTTTGTACTTGTAAAAAACTCTTTTTCATCTAAATCATGTGTCTTATCAATCCTATCAACTACTATTGCGACATCTATTCCATCTATATTTAAAAGAACTATCTGCTCAAAAGAGGATGTTAGTTTTTCTATATTATCAGCAACAACCTCTAAACCATTTATTGTTTTTGTAGCTGTAGCATTAATGAGTTCTATCTTTTTTTCTAAATCCCCATCACTCTCTTGGAGAAACTTAGCACCTCTTTGATGCAAAGCATCATGATGTTCAACAATCTCTTCTATAAGAAGGTCAACAAATCCATTTGTATTACAGTGAAGACAAGCAATAGTCTTGTCTATCCATTTTCCAAGTTCACATTTATGCGGATCTAGTGCTTTGGTAAAAGACTCACCTGTTTTAAGTGAGTGCTCAAACTCTGTCACCCATGACCTATGCTGGTCTTCAACTTTTTTAATAAATGCGACTTGTTCATCTTTAAAAGAAGTAAAATCTAATAAGTTTCTAATTGAAACTACTGGAATAATTTTTTCTTTATGATTAATTACCCCATCAATTTTATCATTATGGTAACTTGTACTATGAGGTTTAACGAAGTGCAGAAGTTCTATTACCGAATCTGTATCTAATAAATAGCTCTGTTTATTTACCTCTATCTGTAAAAATTTCATATTTCCTACCTTTAACTTATGATGTCATTATAGAGTATGGTCGCTCTATTTCACTTACTATTTCACTCACAGACATATGACGAGACTTACGTAAAAACTCTTTAGCATCTAAATATATTAAGACTGTAGGTATAGCATAGACCCCAAAGTGTGGTGCTATATCTTCTTCAACAGATATATCAACACTCTCAACTATAAACTCTTCAAAGTTTGTATCAAGAGCTTCTAAGAGTTTAGGCTTAAGAGAGTGACAGACATTACAAGTTGGTGCTGAGAAGTAAACCATCACTGCTAAATTCTTTTTTATTGATTGTTCTATATTTTCTATTGTATTCATAAAAATTATTATACTGTATAATTACATATGAGTTCAATTATTTTTAGTATTTTAAGTATTTATGTTTTTATTGTTATGGGTTATGTAGCAAAAATGAGTTTTAAAGAGAAGATAGACGATAAAACTATTACTCTTATAAATGTCTATTTCTTACAAGTTTTTCTAACATTTTGGGGACTTTTAATTCGTCCTGTAGATATAAATCTTCTTTTTGCTCCTTCTATCTACTTTTTAATAGTGCTTATCGTTTTACTTATATCTGCATTTGTAGCTAGGTTTCTTTTTAAAGAGAAAAAAGAGTACTCCATTGCGATGGTTGCTGCCATCATAGGAAACACTGGAAATCTTGGCATACCTATAAATATCGCTATATTTGGTGAAGAGTCTATTCCTTATACCACCATTGTAAACCTTGTGAATGTTTTTGTAGTTTATACTATAGGTGTCTACTACTACTCTCGTGGAAGTTATGATGCAAAGACTTCTCTTACAAACATCGTAAAGCTTCCCATTCTTTGGGCTGCAATAGTTGCTATACTACTGAGTGTTTATGAAGTAGCTATTCATGACTCTATCATGAATATGCTAATGATGGGAGCTTATGCTTCTATGACTATGCAACTCTTTTTATTTGGTATATATCTCTATGGAACACAGATAAAAGAGATAAGTAAAAAACTTGTAGTATGGGTTATCACATTAAAGTTTATTTTACTACCACTCGTTGCGTTTATTGTTCTTGTTAACATTGAGGTTGAACCTATGATTAAAGGGATTATCTTTATAGAGTTACTTATGCCTCTAGCCGTTGCAAATGTAAATCTTGCTTCACTCTATGAGTGTAAACCAAGAGTTGTCACAGCTCTAGTTTTTATCTCTTCATTTCTTTTTTTAGGAATTATTTTTGTTGGGGTTGAACTCCTTCACTACTTATAGCTTTTCACTCCTAGCATTAAAACTTCTTACAATATTTTGCACACTCTTTTTTTAGAGTTTGCCTTAAGTAAAAAAGATTAAAATCCTAAGTATGAATCAAAATATTATGAATGAAAATATACAAACAGTACTTCAATACCATGAAACAACAAAACACTCCCAACAGAGATATGCAAAATCTCTAGGATATATGGACTGGGCAACACAGCCAAATCCTTTTAGAAGTTACTCTGACACTCAAAAGATAGAATTACCCCTATCTACTAACAACTCTACCCTTCCCTATAGTCTTATAGATGAAGATGTTCCTTCTGCTCCTCTTTTAAAAGAGTCTCTTGCTCAGTTTTTAGAATTTAGCATGGGTATTGCAGCATGGAAAGAGTCAGATGGTGCTTCTTGGGCTGTTCGCTGTAATGCTTCAAGTGGTAACTTGCATCCTACAGAGAGTTACCTTATATTACCTCCCGTATTAGAGGAGTGTAAAGAAAAAACTTCTGTGATACACTATGCACCTAAAGAGCATACTTTAGAACTCTTAGCCGAGTTTGAGAGTGACTTTTGGTCTACACTACCAAGTGGAAGTTTTATAGTAGGACTCTCAAGTATCTCATGGAGAGAAGCTTGGAAATATGGAGAACGTGCATTTAGATATGTTAACCTCGATGCTGGGCATGCTTGGCAGAGCCTTGTTGTGAGTGCGAAAATGCTTGGATGGAACATAACTAAACTTGACACTACATCTAATGCAGACATTCATAAACTAATGGGACTTAATCAAAAAAGTCGTTTTCACGAAGAAGAGCATGCTGATATGTTATTGCTTGTCTCACCAGAGATACTCTCCCCTTCTCAAAACTTAGACTCTTTAGTAGAAAACCTGCCTCTCTTTTTTCACGGTATTGCTAATGAACTAAGCCCTCAAATGCACAAGTGGGAGATAATAGACTCTATAGAGGGAGCTACTTCAGTGGATGAGATACCTCAAAATAGAGTTATTTCACTTCCTGTAAAAAGAGTAGCATCACAGGAGTCTAAAGAGGTCG
>Ga0256826_1002704_pt1 | contig 10745 bp, 10 predicted proteins | sample CV79metaG_FD_185975 | JGI IMG/M metagenome (GOLD analysis project Ga0256826, IMG submission 185975) | Hydrothermal vent microbial communities from East Pacific Rise, Pacific Ocean - CV79 | ecosystem: Environmental > Aquatic > Marine > Hydrothermal vents | place: Pacific Ocean: East Pacific Rise... | reverse complement strand
GGGAAAATTGTAGTGTAACCTACAAAAAAGACAAAAGAGAGCACAACAGCCAAAATAAGGCGTTGGTTAGGAGACATATTGTTTAACAAGGGTTACCCTTTAAATCGGAAATTTTTAATTATAGAAATCTTTTTGTTCTTGGATGGAACGAGCCAAAATTTTATCTTATTAATGGTTAAATCTTCTGCTTTTTCAACCGGTTTTTCGCAAAAACTATACTTTTGTGGATAATCTATACCACCAGGAAAGAGTTGGTTACAAGAAAGTATACGTGTGGTTGTTTTGTAAAAAGCAATATGCAGAGGATTCTCTTCGAATTGCCACTTGGCATACTCTGAACAGGTGGGGTAATATCGGCAACTTCCATAACCCAAAAGTGTAAAAAACTTTTGATAAATCCAGAGAAGTTTAAGTAGTGCTTTTTTGATCATGGGTGATACATCCTGCGCGTTTTAACAGTTTTAAAAAGTCAATTTGGAGTTGTTCGTAGGTGGTCGAGGCCAAAGCCTCTTTTGCGACCAAGATGTAAGAACCATCGTTAAGATGGGGGCACTGCTCTGCAAAGATAGCGCGCATTCGGCGTTTAGACCGACTACGAACTACTGCGTTACCTACTTTTTTGCTGGCAGTAAAGCCATAGGTTTTGACTCCCTTTTTAGGGAGATAGAAGAGAACAATCGAGCGCGAATGTTGGCTCTTGCCTCTTCTATAGACGAATTGAAATTCGCCATTTTTTTTGAGAATCGTAAAACTGTTTACACAGTTAGAGATTTTCTACCTTTTGCACGACGACGGTTAAGTACGCGACGACCGTTTTTAGTAGCCATACGAGCGCGGAAACCGTGAGTACGTTTACGGGGTGTACTGTGGGGTTGGTATGTTCTTTTCATAAGTCATATCCTTAAATAATTTTTAGCTCGCAATAATACGAAATTCTTACTTAAAGTGTGGTTAAGGTTTTAGATTTTCTCTAAAACTATCTATTTCTGGATAAACTTTCCACACCCTTTTTGAGGGTTGCCACCAAAAGTTTTAAAATTTTTGTCACCATTTTGATACGCGGCATTACGCGCACAAAGATCTTTTTTCATACATTCTTGATTGTTACAAGCTTTATCTACATACATACTTTGTGTCTCCTGTTTTTTGTCAGCGTATTTTAGCTAAAAGTGTCTTCTAATAATAAACAGCTTTTTGTTTTCGTGTGCTAAGAGACACGTTTTCTAGGCTACATCTTAAATTTTAAAGTTAATCTTTTTAAAAAACATGGTGAACAAGCATTGAGATACAATACAATATTATAAGGAATAATTATGAAACAATTTTTAATTTTTAGCACACTTTTACTCTTTCTTGGATGTTCAGAGCGTGAAACCCCTAAAAAAAATGTACTAAATAAAGATAAAACCACAACACAAAAAGAGTCTCCTAAACCTGTTGCAAATAGGGTCAAAAGCATTTGGAGTGAAGTCACTTCTGATCTGTATGAAACTTTACCGCAGAATGAAGTCTCCTACTCTAAACTTTTCGATGGTGCACGAGACCTCATCTTTGAAAATGCTCAAAGAACGTTAAGTGAACATGCTGACATCATTGCACCTTTTGACAAATTGGCCCATCCTAACGGAGTCTGTATTCGTGGTCTTTGGGAGATAAACAACAGTAATATCTATAGTGGCTACTTTAAAGATGGCTCAAAAGCATTGATTATCGCACGGGCTTCGTCTGCTATGAGTAACACCAAACGTGGCGAAATTCGAGCCTTTGGTATGGCAGGAAAACTTTTTCCTACACTCGATGAAACAGAACTACTGACAGAGTCTAGTGCTAACTTCTTTGTCATTGATGACTTAGGTGGTACTAAAGCACCTTATTTTACAGATGTTGCACTCACCAATGAACCTGATGTTAGTTTTAACAGTAGTATATTTACTGCTCTGGCATATGGACTCAAGGTTGCTAACGCATTTAGCACTGCAGATGTTAATTCAGGAATTCGTCAACTCTATGAGATCTCGTACCTAGGTGAGCCTAACAGTTCCACTATCATCACACCAAAATGGATGAAAATAACAGCACAAGAGGGACAAACAGCACTAGATGTTAATGATTTCCGTGATGAGTTTACATTTCAAGGAAACCAAGTACTAATTTTTGACATCGCTGTTGCAAGTGTAGAGGTCAATGGCACAAAGCAATGGCAAGAGATAGGAACCATGACTTTTGACACCTCCGTGACCTCACACAGTTGTGACCACCGTTTACACTTTCACCATCCTAAATGGCGTAATGATATTACCTACAAGTAACACGTTATTTGAAAGGTACAAACTATTAACCTCTTTTCACTTCTTTATGTTGTCTTAACAACTGAGGTAAGCTACTTAAAAATTCCACTAATGCACTAAAGCCACCTATCATCAACGTACGTACTGCGGTAAAGGGACTTGGTTTTTTAATGTCATAAAAATCTTGTGTTTCTATACTCTCATCTTCTATATGTGTTAAAACTTTTTTAAGAGCATCTATATCTGTCCAGTTAGCTCTAAACTTTACAAGACCATTTGTACCTATGACATAGGTCATATTAGGCATACTTCCATAAAGCTTATGAGCAGTTCCCTCAACATCATCCACTAACACATCACGACGTTCTCCATAGAACCTCTGTGTAGCTTTAGCATTAACAAGCTTCTCTTCAAGATTTTTAGTAGCACCCGTACGTTGTCCCGGATGGGCTTCACGGATATAAAGCAGTAAAAAGTAAACCTCAGGGTAAGCTTTTTGAAGTCTATTCATAGCCTTAGTTGTGTTGGCGTACATGGGGCAAGTAATACTTCCTGTCTCTAAGACAATAGGCTTGTCAAGGTAATCAGATAAAGAAACTTTTTCCCCTTCTAAGGTGGTGGCTTCAAAGTCAATATAGGGTTCTCCTGCCTTTGGGCCGATAAATTCTGTAAATTTATAATCTGCTGGATTAAAGTGATCGTAATTGTAGATGTCCATTGTTTAGCCTTAAAGAGGTTTTCAACCATTATAACGCTAATAAGGAGAGATAAGTGTCTGCTTTAAATTTAGGGATAAAACACCCTAAAGTGCTCCACTATTTGGTATGTTCTAAGAACATCCTCTTCTTGTGCACCGGAACCAATATTATGAACAATATAAGGTTCACCATCACTATTTATCTTGTCCGAACAGATCCCAATGTGGTCTAATCCAGAGACCTTCCAAACCACTATGTCTCCCGGTTTAAAGGCATCTTTAACACGGTAACCTCTAGCCCTTAGGTAGGCCTGTATATTTTTTACTCTTCTATGGTCTATGCTTGTATTGATTTTATTGGATGCGTAGAGATTTTTATACAGTTCAAGATGGGCTTTTTTATGGTTATAAATGCGTTCTTGCAGATCAATACCTACACCACGCATGGCCCGTACCACCACATCTGTACAGACCCCTTTTGTAATGTTTAGGTCACCCATAGGAAAAGCAAGTTTAACGTACTCAGGATTATAAGTTAGTGTTTGGCCTACTTGAGTACGCGCAGATGTTATAAATTTATCTACATCTTCAGCAAGCAGCAGCGTTATATGAAGTAACAACATAACAAATACTATTTTTTTCATGTAGACTCCATTTCATACCTTAGAAGCATATCTTTTACTCTAAAAGAAAGTCCCGTAGAGGTTCGCCTACTTTAGACTGATCATGAGAGTTGGTAATGTCTAATAGCTCTTTTTTCATCTGAGTATGACAATCTTTACAACCTTGAATGACTTCATGCTCTTTGACCCCGTTGTTTATTTTTTCCATAGGATGACAAGCAAAACAGTCGTTACCGCACTCTGCCATAGAGCTAGGATTCGCACTGTGACACTGAATACAGGTTAACATCGGTTTATGACGTGTATCAGTTAGTATAGTTGGTTTTAACGCAGGATGACATGTAAGACAGTCTCCTGTACAGGCAAAGAGAGAGAGGTTTAACAGTATAATCATTAATAATAGTTTTTTCATAACTTAGATTATACTTTTTAAAAGTGAATACCGCTTATAGGTAGTAAAAGCATCGTCAAGAATCACGTGGGCTACTACTATTTCCTCTTTCAAGATACAAGTAAGTGCAGATAAAGTTCTATCTACACTTTAAAGTCATATTGTGATTTAAAATGCAAAACCTGTACCAAAATTAAAGCGACCATCATCACACGTTTCATTTGAAGACTCTTCACAAGCTTCTTTATTATAGACATACCCTAAATTAAAAGGAATTGGTAAAAAGTTTAAAACTCTAAATTCTAAAGTAGCACCCACGGTATACTCGTTAAATTTAGAGTGTGTACTAAAGTCTTTTGTAGAATGTGCAAAATCTTGAATATCAAAGTGGTTATAAGTAACATAGACCTTTTCACGCACTAAAGAGGCAGGAAATGTGAAAAAGAGCAGACGCCCATCAAACTGCTTGGTGAGGTTTACACCACCAACCAACGCTTGTTTTACAGAGCGGTTGTAGCGTAAGTTTTGCATCACAATAACAGAAGGATCACCTACAACATCTGTTTGAAATGGCGTAAACTTGACACCACGAGTGTAGTCTTCATTCTCTGTTACATTACCATCAAAACTACTGCGAACACCCTTTAGATTCATACCTATATAAAATTTCCACGGTAGAGAATGAGAGAGCACATAGTCTCCACCATAAGCATAATCACCACGATCTAAGGTACCAAAAAGGGTTAGGTTCTGATAAAAAGCAGGGTCTGTTGCCATAGCATACTGCTCAAACTGAGAGACCTTACCCTCAAGCACAAGTGGTGCACGGGCATTGTCATCATAATCTTGGTAGTAATTTACAGTGATATCAGCTGAGCGGTAACCATGTTGGTAAACAGGAAGTCTTGCATAGACACTCACTCCATAATCACGACTCTCTACAGGAACTTCTTGTTCTGCACCCCAGGTTTGATTATTTTCATTGTATGGTCTACGTGTAACATTAGCATCACTACTCACACCGTAAACACCAAAGGCCGTTCCACCAAACGCAACAAGATGACGGTTGTTTGTATACGTAGCACCATAAAGGCCAATCTCATCAACCCCTTGTTTTGCAAAGATATCAACAGTATTGGTCATCATAGGGTCTTCAAAATGTATATTGAAATCATAAGTAAAGACACTGTCATCATCTGTATTTTTACCCGTACCTAAACTTAATGAACCCATTGCATACTTAAGGTTCAGAGGAGAGTAATACCCATCTTCTAATGCCAAGTCTTCGTTTGGAAGTTTAGAGCCTTCATCAAAGTTTAATGGACTGTTATAATAATCATGATCTTCTAACGTTAAGTGGGTCTCAGTTGGTGCTTCACCCTTAATCTTCATATCATTAACAACATAGTAATACTCTTCACCATTAATAGCTGCAAGTAGTACTTCATCGTCATTAACAAGACGTGCATCAACAATGTTATCTGCGTCACTCACACGTTCCGCTTTACCATTAACATCTATACGGAAAAGTGAACTACCCTTAGTACTGTTAGCTATAAAGTAAACACGCTCTTGTGAATCCACACCTACTGGAAAACCATAGTAATCATTAAGTGTATAAATCGCTGTTTTATTTTTGTAAAGCGTTCTTGTTTTTGCTTCTTGTCTGAAGTAGTATATATTATCATTTTGATCTATATAAACAGAAGAGTGCGCCGTTCCATAAAACGCATCTCCTACAAAAAGCTGTGGCTCTATACCTGATGTTTTTGCATTAAAATAGACAGGCACATCATCTTTCAAGTAGCCAAATACTATCTTATCTTCAGAACCTTCTAAAATGAGGCCATCATCATCAAAGAGACCTTGAGTAATATACATAGGGCTTGTATTCGCAGCATTAATAGTATAGTACTCGTCATTTTTGTTGACCATGCGTCCCGCTAAGAAATTGTCACGTCTAATGTCTACCGCTTTGTCTTTTTTAAAGAGACGTACAAGTTCTGGTTCTTGTACACCATCACTAGTATTAAAGTAAATCTTGTCACAATTGTCACCTAGCTGGTTAAAAAATTGTGAATGGGCGATTGGCTCACCTTCTGCCTCAACAAAACCTTCTGCTTCAGCAAGTAACCATTTGTTATAGTCACTTGTTGCTTGTTCAAAGTCTACTCCGAATGTCATCTTGAAAATATAGTTAGTTCTAAATGGCCAAGACCATGACTTAGAATGATTAAAGAAAAATAGGTCGGTCTTTTCTAAGCCATATGTTGAGGCAAGGTAGTACTGAAAGAAACCGCCTAGAATATAGGTACGTTCTCCATAAGGGAAGTCATATGTGTCTTGGTTAAACAAAAAGGCAGGATTGATGTTGCCCTCTTTGGCTTGCTCTATAGCCAAAGCTTTTAAGTAACCATTGTAAAGTCGTCCACCATTACCGTGCCATGACTCATTAAGTACCGCGTTACCTTCTAAGAGGTAGCTGGTCAACATAACATTTGGAATACCAAACATTGGTAGCGGTAAAGGTCCTATAGTTAGGGGTAAAGGACTGTTACTAAAGACCGTGTTTAATCCTCTTGAAATGGCACTAGCTTTTGGATTTACCTGATAGTTATGCGCAGTTTCATGATAGAGGATGACACCAGCCCAACTTTTTACAGCCATATAATCCACCAACTGCGTTCCACCCATAAAAAGCGCTTGTAAGTTAACAGGAGACTGTGTTGCAAAGGAGTTTGGGTATTCCGAATGCGTACCCACCAAACTAACATAGAGTTTCTGATCTAGTTTGTAACCAAAATACTTTTCGTACTCGGCGTGTAGCGCAGCCTCACGTTTGGCCAAATCATCTGCCATATATTTACTAGACTTAGAGTAAATAAACTGAACATTACTATCTTTAAGATCCGTTTTGTAGTAAGGTTCATCACCGGAGGTTAGTGTCTGCCCTGCCATAAGTAGTTGTGCGCTTAATAACGCAGATAGGGCTATTACTCTTTTCATTTCATGCCTTTTATTTTCATCTAATATTACCAAAGATTCTCTAATTATTGAATGTCGTTTTTAGAGATACTTTTTTAGAAGTACTAAGTTCAAGAGGCTATCAGAAAATATATGCGCATATTTAGTAATATTTTATAATTAATTTAGAAAGACATCGCGGCTAAAACAGCTCCTAATTATCGTAGAGGCATCTCAGCTTATGAAGATTTTAGTGCCATTAACACTGCGACAGATAGCCAAAATAGTTTTGGTATTTTTTAAGCATATAGAGAAAACCAACACTTAAGAGAACTGTCATTACGATGAAAATAGCGAGTGTAATTAGTTCATCTTTGTTGTAACTATCATTTCTCAATTCTATAATATTTTTAAACTAAAATAATTTTTTAATATCTTTAAGGTTAGTAATATAACTTTTTTGTATAATTCGGCCAAATTACTACAAACGGATATTTATGAATAATTTAAAACTAATTACAACAGCATTTTTTGCGTTAACCCTCTCTCTTTCAGCAAACGAAAGCCAAACACCTTCAGAGACTTACACTGCTGTTAAAAACAGTACATATATTAGCCAACTTGAGAAAGAACGGGCCAATGCTATGCATGAGCGTGATACAAGAGAAGCTGTACGTCAGTACATGATGATGAAGCGTGAAGCTTCTCAATCATAAGCTTTTACCTTCCACTCTCCTCTTCGTTAAAGTGCTAGCGTACGCTAACACTCATCTCATCGTCTACCACATCAAAATCAACATGACTACCCTCTCCAACTTCACCACCTAAGATCAGATCAGCCAAACGGTCCTCTACCATCTCATAAAGCGCACGTTTGAGTGGACGCGCACCATAAACAGGATCAAATCCGACAGTAGCTACCAGTTGCTTAGCCGCATCACTCAAGGTTAAAGTGATGTCACGAGACTGTACTTTTTTGGCAATATCTTGGAAGAAGATATCCACGATGCCAACAACCTCTTCTTCTCCGAGTGGATTAAAGATTACAATGTCATCAAGACGGTTCAAGAACTCTGGCTTAAACTTGGTTTTAAGCTCACCCATTACTACATTGTCTAGTTCAGCATCACCCTGCATACTCATAATCTTATCACTCGCAATGTTAGAGGTCAAGATAATAATAGCATTGGTAAAGTCTACTGTCACCCCTTTGTTGTCTGTTAAACGACCATCATCTAAAACTTGTAATAAAAGGTTAAAGACATCTGGATGGGCTTTTTCCACCTCGTCAAAAAGGATAACACTATATGGTTTACGACGTACAGCTTCCGTTAGCTGTCCACCCTCATCATAACCTACGTACCCTGGAGGGGCACCCACAAGACGAGAGACCGCATGTTTCTCCATATACTCACTCATGTCAAAACGAATCAATGCATCTTGAGAGTCAAACAGAAACTTCGCCAATGTTTTAGCGGTCTGTGTTTTACCCACACCTGTTGGCCCAAGGAACATAAATGAACCAATAGGACGATCTTTGTCAGAAAGACCTGCTTTGTTACGTTTAATCGCACGAGACACAGCAAATGTCGCCTTCTCTTGACCAATAACATCCTTGTCTAGTTCATCTTGTATATGTAAGACCTTATCTTTTTCACTCTGCATCATCTTCGTCACAGGAATACCTGTCCAACGGCTGATAATACCAGCAATAGACTCTTCATCTACGCTATTTTTAAGAAGCACACCCTCTATTTGCATCTCTTTCCACTTATCTTGAAGTGCCGCCTCTTCTTCATTGAGTTTCGGGATATCTCCATACTCTATGGCAGCAGCCTTCTCAAAGTCACCACCATTTTTAGCCATCTCTGCCTCACGACGCTTCGCTTCTACATCATTTTTAATGTTAGCAATGCGTTCGAAGACCTCTTTTTCTTGGTTGAACTGTGTCTCTAATCCACGCTTTTTCTCTTCAGCATCCGCTAGCTCTTTTTCGATCTCTTCAAGACGCTTGTCGTTAGAGGCACCATCATCCATCTTCAAAGCTTCACGCTCTACTTGAAGCTCTTGAACCTCACGTTTTACCGCAGCAAGTACATTTGGTTCAGACTCTATCTGCATCTTTAACTCAGCAGCCGCTTCATCGATAAGATCAATCGCCTTGTCTGGTAAAAAACGGTCTCCGATGTAACGTTCTGAGAGCTTTGCTGCCGCAATTAAAGCACTGTCCGTAATCGTAACGTTGTGGTGCGCTTCTAAACGCTCTTTAATTCCGCGTAAAATCTGTAAAGATTGATTAATGGTAGGTTCTGCCACTGTAATCGGCTGAAAACGTCTCTGTAATGCTGTATCTTTCTCAAAAAACTTACGATACTCTTTAAGGGTTGTTGCCCCTATAGTATGTAGCTCACCACGTGCAAGTGCTGGCTTTAAGATGTTAGCCGCATCCATACCACCCTCACCTGCTCCAGCACCTACAATAGTGTGAATCTCATCAATAAAGAGAATAACATTACCACTCTTTTTAACTTCATCTATAACAGACTTCAAACGGTCTTCAAACTCACCTCGATACTTAGCACCTGCAATGAGTGCTGACATATCTAGTGCAACAAGACGTTTATTTTGAAGGCTTAAAGGCACTTCATTGTTGTAAATACGCTGTGCAAGGCCCTCTGCCAAAGCTGTTTTACCGACACCTGGTTCTCCTAAAAGAATCGGATTATTTTTAGTTTTACGAATCAAAATCTGCATCATACGGCTAATCTCTTCATCGCGACCAATAACAGGAGCAAGCTTCCCTTCCGCTGCTTCTGCCGTTAAGTCAATACCGTACTTCTCAAGGCTCTCTAAGTTTTCGTCAGCAGTCTGTGACTCAATCTTCTGACCCCCACGCATCGCTTCAAAAGTCTTAGAAAGTTCCATCATATCTACATACTTAGAGATAATGTCTTTAAAAGGCTCCTCTTTCAAGTTCGCCAAGATAAAGGTGTCAACTGCTAAAAAGCTATCACCTGACTTGGTCATTTCCCCCATACCACGCTCAAGTGCTTGAACAAGGTTACGAGAGATTCTAATACTATCTTTTGAAACCGAAGAAGATTTTGGCAACTTTTCAGCCAAAGATTTAACATCGAGTTCTATGGCTGTTTTGTCTACATTCATTTTGTTAAATGCTTGGTTTAAAACAGAGTTACTGTTGGTTAGTAGCGCCCATAAAAAGTGCACCGGTTCTACTTCCATATTTTTATTGTGAAGCGCAAGAGAGAGTGCTGACTCTACGGCTTCAGTCATTTGGTGTGTTAGTTTTTCAAAAATTGTATTCATAGTTAATCCTTAATTGTTTAATTTCTATAATTATAGCAACTTGAGTGTATGCTTGTCAAGGATAGTTGATAGCAAGTGACTAAACTTACTATTGTTTGTTACTTTGTCTCTTTTAATTTTATTGTGAAGTTCTTATATTTGATTCTTTTAAACTTCTTTAATTACTTCTTATCAATAGGATGTCACTTTTCTTCTCTGCTCATACAGAGAAGAAACCTAACGGAAAAGAAGAGAGTATGGACGCGGTCACAAGTACTGCTGTATTCATCATATATATTGAGTTACGAAAGCCAATTGACTGTTTTAACTGTACCTCGACAATTGTAATAGCGAAATCGAGTCCAGGTTTGTTGATACAGAAGTGCTGATTTATCTACACTCATTGCTACAACACCTAAAAATTTCTTACTCAATTATGTACAAACAGGGATGAAAGCGAAAAGCTTTCACATTAA
>Ga0256826_1002703_pt1 | contig 10745 bp, 7 predicted proteins | sample CV79metaG_FD_185975 | JGI IMG/M metagenome (GOLD analysis project Ga0256826, IMG submission 185975) | Hydrothermal vent microbial communities from East Pacific Rise, Pacific Ocean - CV79 | ecosystem: Environmental > Aquatic > Marine > Hydrothermal vents | place: Pacific Ocean: East Pacific Rise... | reverse complement strand
AATCTGATCACGCGATCCACGGGCACCTGAATCTGCCATCAAGAAGATGGAGTTAAAGCTGTCCGCTTTAACCTTTTTACCATCACTGGTTTCAAATTCTTCTACCTTGATCTCTGCCATCATTTCATTGGCGACATCTTCAGTTACTTTTGACCATATATCGACTACTTTGTTATATTTTTCACCGGAGGTGATTAAACCATCGGAGTATTGCTGACTCACATCACTCACTTCAGTCTCTGCTTTGCTAACCAGTTTTTTCTTCGATTTTGGAATCCGCATATCATCAATACAGATTGAGATTCCAGCACGGGTGGCAAATTCATAACCGATGTCTTTCAGGCGATCTGCAAGGATAACCGTATCCTTTGTTCCGGCATGGCGATAGGTATAATCAATAAGTCCACCCAGCGCCTTTTTACTCATAATTTTATTTATTTCCGCAAAGGGAACTGATTTTGGCAGCAGATCGCCAATAAGTACACGTCCCATAACAGTTTCAACCATCTCACCGTCTATACGAACAGTAATTTTTGCCTGCAGATCCACAACACCATAATCAAAAGCGATGCGAGCCTCTGCTGAATCCGCAAATATTTTCCCCTCACCTTTGGCATTAATACGCTCACGAGTCATATAATAAAGACCTAGAACAATATCCTGAGATGGAATAATAATCGGTTCGCCATTTGCCGGGGAAAGAATATTATTGGTGGACATCATCAAGACCCTGGCCTCAACCTGAGCCTCAACAGACAGTGGCACATGAACAGCCATCTGATCACCATCAAAGTCAGCATTAAATGCAGCGCAGACCAGAGGATGAAGTTGTATCGCTTTGCCTTCAATAAGAACTGCTTCAAAAGCCTGCATTCCAAGACGATGGAGAGTCGGAGCACGGTTCAGAATCACAGAGCGTTCAGTTACCACTTCATCGAGCACATCCCACACTTCCTGAGCACCCTTCTCAACCATCTTCCTGGCACTTTTAATGGTGGTTACAAAACCTCGGTTTTCCAATTTATTATAAATAAAAGGCTTGAAGAGTTCGAGAGCCATTTTCTTAGGAATACCACACTGATGGAGGCGAAGGTGAGGGCCAACAACAATAACGGAACGACCGGAATAATCAACTCGTTTTCCCAGCAGGTTTTGACGAAAACGCCCCTGCTTTCCCTTCAGCATATCAGAAAGTGATTTCAGGGGTCTCTTATTTGCTCCTGTAATAACCCTGCCGCGACGACCATTATCAAACAGAACATCAACAGCTTCCTGCAACATTCGCTTCTCATTACGAATGATAATATCTGGAGCATCCAATTCGAGAAGACGTTTTAAACGATTATTACGATTAATTACACGTCGATACAAATCATTCAGATCTGATGTTGCAAAACGACCACCCTCCAGAGGCACCAGCGGACGAAGATCAGGGGGAAGAACAGGAATTACCTTGAGAACCATCCATTCCGGTCGATTTCCGGAATCCCGGAATGCTTCAATCACGTGTAATCGTTTACCATATTTCTGACGTTTGGTTTTGGAGTTTGTGGTAGCCATCTCCTCACGCAGTGTTTTGGATAACTTAATCAAATCCTGCGCAGCAAGAAGTTCATGGATAGCTTCAGCACCAATACCAACTTCAAATTTACCAGGATGCTCTTCACGCATCTGACGATATTGCTCTTCTGTAAGCAGTGTACATGCAGGAACTGCATCAGTTTCTGAAAAAGTAACTGCATATTGCTCAAAATAGAGCACTTTTTCCAGCTGCTTAAGAGTAAGGTCTAGAACTGCACCAATTTTTGAGGGAAGACTTTTCAAAAACCAGATATGAGCAACAGGAGCTGCAAGAGTAATATGTCCGAGACGTTCACGTCGTACTTTTGACTGAATGACTTCAACACCGCATTTTTCGCAGACAACTCCGCGATGCTTCATACGTTTGTATTTTCCGCAATTACATTCAAAATCTTTTACCGGACCAAAAATTTTGGCACAGAATAATCCATCTCGTTCCGGTTTAAATGTACGGTAGTTAATTGTTTCCGGCTTTTTCACCTCACCATGGGACCAATCCATGATTTTCTCAGGAGAGGCGAGGGAAATTTGAACTTTGTTGAACTTTTTAGGACCTTTCGGTTTTTTAAAAAAATTAAATAGCTCTTCCACGAAATATACTCCTTAAAAAAAGAGTTGAAAGTTGAAAGTTCATAAAGTGGAAAGGAGAGACCCTTTACTTTGTGAGTTTTACCAACTTTTTAAATTGCATACACTTCTCTAAACGTTAATCAGTTCCATATCCAGACACAATCCCTGTAACTCTTTTACGAGTACATGAAACGACTCGGGCAATCCTGTGGTCAGAAAATTATTACCCTTAACAATGCGTTCGTACATAGTGGTTCGACCTTCAACATCATCCGACTTAGCCGTCAAAAATTCCTTCAGGGTGTAGGCAGCGCCATACGCTTCCATAGCCCATACTTCCATCTCACCCAATCGCTGCCCACCAAACTGTGCTTTACCACCAAGAGGCTGTTGGGTTACCAGGGAATAAGGCCCAGTGGAACGGGCATGGATTTTATTGTCTACCAAATGGTGCAGTTTCAACATATACATGACACCTACCGTTACTTTATTAGCAAAAGCATCTCCGGTAAGACCATCATACAATTGACTTTGCCCTACTTCATCTACCCCAGCTTCAACAAGCAGTTTCCGAATTTTTTCTTCTTCTGCACCATCAAAGACGGGGGTAGCAACATGAATACCACGATAATGCTTACGGCACCAATCGAAAAGATCATTGTCACTCATGCCGTCGGTTATCTTTTTGTATTCGTCAGGAGAATAGACCTTTTTCATTTTTATTTTTATGGCATCCAGCTCTTCTGCGTGGGCAAGATCCGATAACTGTTTCCCGATTTTTTTGGCTGCAAATCCAAGGTGAACTTCAAGAACCTGTCCAACATTCATACGAGAAGGAACACCAAGAGGATTCAAGACCACATCAACAGTAGTTCCATCTGCAAAAAATGGCATGTCTTCTTCCGGCAACAGTCTGGAAACAACACCCTTATTTCCATGTCGTCCAGCCATTTTGTCACCAACAGAAAGTTTGCGCTTGGTAGCCACATACACTTTAACCATTTTCACGACGCCTGGAGGTAAATCATCTCCCTTGGTCATGCGCTCGATGATGCCATCATAGCGTTTGACAATAAGGGTTTTCTGCTTATCATAACGGTCATAGGCAGCCTGTATTTCATCACCAAATTTACTTTTCTCAGAAAAATCAATCTTAGCCAGGCTGGCAAACCCTACCCTTTGGGCAAATTCAGCCTTCATCTTTTTACCAAGTTTGACCAGCACTTCACCCTGCTTGTCACACACACTCTGTTTGACAGTTCGACCATCCATTATTTCACCGATCTCACGGCAAACACCATGTTTGAGGCTGGCCAGCTCGTCAAGCTTGTCTTTATTGAGACGATCTATCTCCATATCTTCTATCATGAGAGATCGTTCATCTTTGTCCACTCCTTTGCGGGAGAATACTTTTGCATCAATTACTACACCTTCAACCCCAGGGGGGACACGAAGGGAGGAATCCTTAACATCCTGAGCTTTTTCACCAAAAATGGCACGCAACAGTTTTTCCTCAGGAGAAAGCATAGTCTCCCCTTTAGGGGTAACTTTACCGACCAGCGTGTCCCCTGCGTGGACATCAGCTCCAATGCGTACAATTCCCGAATCATCAAGATTACGAAGAGTTTCTTCACTCACATTAGGGATATCACGGGTAACTTCTTCTTTCCCTAGTTTTGTGTCCCTGGCCATTGTCTCAAAGACTTCTATATGAACCGAAGTAAAAGTATCTTCTTTCAGTAGTCTTTCGTTAATAAGAATAGAATCCTCAAAATTAAATCCACGCCATGGCATAAAGGCAATTGTTACGTTTTTACCAAGGGCAAGTTCACCTTCTTCGCAAGATGGTCCATCGGCAAGAACCTGTCCTTCTATTACCTTATCTCCTGGAAAAACGAGGGGGTTTTGGGTAAAACAGGTATTTTGATTTGATTTTTTATATTTTGAGAGACGATAGACGCCAACACCGGTATCAAAGCCATCAACTCCAGGTCTGTCATAGCGAATCACAATACGATTGGAATCAATTTCTTCAACCACCCCTTCACCACCGGAAAGAAGACATGCTCCAGAATCTCTCGCCACATACCGCTCCATACCCGTTCCGACTAAAGGGGAATGATTAATCATAAGAGGTACAGCCTGACGCTGCATATTTGAACCCATCAGTGCCCGGTTGGCATCATCATTTTCTAAAAATGGAATAAGAGAGGCGGCAACACTCACTAGTTGGTTGGGAGCAATATCCATGTAACTGACCTTATCGGCGCCAGTTGTTACAACCTCTCCTTCATCTCGAACAATTAAGGTTTCTGCAACTATCTTCTTATTTTTATCTAGCTGAGTAACAGCCGGAGCAATGAGTTGATTCTGCTCCTGCAGAGCACTTAAATACTTTATTTCGTCAAGAACGATACAATCCTTAACCTTTCTGTATGGTGTTTCAATAAACCCATATGGGTTAATTCTAGCGAAGGTGGCAAGTGAGACAATTAGCCCGATATTTGGCCCCTCAGGTGTTTCAACAGGGCAAATACGACCATAATGAGTTGGATGGACATCACGAACTTCAAATCCAGCACGTTCCCTTGAGAGTCCGCCAGGTCCAAGGGCTGATAGCCTCCTTTTATGAGTAACCTCAGAAAGTGGATTCGTTTGATCCATAAACTGAGATAACTGCGAAGTTCCAAAGAATTCTTTAATTGAGGCAGAGATCGGTTTTGGATTGACCAGATCGTGGGGCATCATGGTCTCAACCTCCTGCAATGTCATTCGTTCTTTAATGGCTCGTTCCATACGGATAAGTCCCATCCGATACTGGTTTTCTACAAGCTCACCTACTGTTCGAACCCTTCTATTGCCAAGATGATCAATATCATCAACTCCACCCTGACTGTCTTTTAAGCGAATAAGATAAAGGACAGACTCGATGATATCTTCTTTAGTAAGTGCCCTGTGGGCAATATCAGTAATAAGATCCAGACGGGCATTAATCTTATACCGCCCAACCTCTGACAAATCATATAAATCTTTATTAAAGAAGAGGTTATTGAAAAATGTCTGAGCCACCTCAACCGTTGGAGGACTTGAAGGCCTTAAACGCCTGTAAATTTCGAGCATTGCCTCTTCAGCAGTTTGTACTTTATCAAGGGCAAGAGTCTTCCGAAATGCATCAGAATAGCGAATACCATCGATATGCAGAATTTCGAATTCCTCAATACCTGTTTCAGCAAAGTTTTCCAGTAAAGTCTCTGTTATTTCGGTATTTCCGGTTGCAAGCAATTCTCCTGTCTCCGGTTGGACGATATCTTTGACAAGAAATTTTCCAAGGAGTCTTTCTCTCGACACTTGCAGAAATTCTACCCCTGCTTTGGTCATGCGTCTACAGAGCGCCTTACCCAATTTCTTTCCTTCTTTTCCAAGGATTTCTCCAGTTGCAGGATCAACCAGATCAAATTCCAAACGCTGTCCTTGTATTGTGTCTACATTGAACTCAATAAAGTAATTATCCTTATCGTGTTTAATTTTCAGTGTTGGATAGAATTTACGCAACAAACCTTCCGCATTATATTTCGGCGTGTCATCTTCTCCATTATCGAAATCGAGAGCTTTCAAAAGTGTGGTCACCGGAAATTTACGACGCCTGTCAATTCGTACATGGAGAACGTCCTTAATATCAAATTCCAGATCAATCCATGAGCCGCGAACAGGGATAATCCGCGCAGAATAAAGTAATTTACCGCTAACGTGTTTTTTGCCATTATCATGGGTAAAAAAGAGCCCCGGAGAGCGCTGTAACTGGGAAACAATGGCACGTTCTGTACCATTTACTACAAAAACACCATCTCCGGTCATAAGTGGAAGAGCACCAAGAAATACTTCCTGCTCTTTTATATCACGAATAGTCTGAACGTCAGTCTCTTCATCGACATCAAAGGTAATCAAACGAACAGTAATTTTCACAGGCATATCATATGTCATTCCACGCTGTTGGCATTCAGCGATGGTGTATTTTGGTTCCCCGAATGAGTAACTTACAAACTCAAGAGAACAATGACCATTAAAGTCGTTTATGGGAAAGACATTTTTAAATATAGCCTGCAAGCCGTGGTCTTCACGTTCTTGAGGATCAACGTCTATCTGTAGAAATTTTTCATACGAAAGACGCTGCATGGAAATCAAATGCGGCGGATCAAGGACTGATGCAGCTGTGGCGAAATTTTTTCTCACTCTTTCCATAATTTACCTCGGAGATGCCTTTAACGGATAATTATTGTATACCAGCATTCAGACAAACATATCTGCTTACTGGATTAAACGATTTTGCAAATGAAATGCAAAATCCGGAAATTCAAAAAGTACGGGACGGTGGATACGGGAAAGTACTATTTGCAGTATAACAGTAGAGTAATGTTTGATTTATCTGTGCAAAATGCGTTTTAATTGCATTCATTTTCATAGTATTTCACGATTACGGGTGAATTTGAACTGAAAAACAAAGTAGTGGAACCTTCGATCCATCTTACTGTTTTTCCGTAATTTTAGACTACAACAAATACTGCTCTGTAAAAAGCACGATACGCCAGCGGACTTAGAGCCCGTAGCGTATCGCTTTACTCAGGATGTCAGTAGGTTACCGACAAGCATATGCAGAAAGGGATTACTTGATCTCTGCCTGTGCACCAACTTCTTCAATCTGCTTCTTGATCTCTTCTGCTTCATCTTTGGAAACACCTTCTTTAAGAGGAACAGGACAACTCTCAACAAGACCTTTGGCTTCTTTAAGGCCAAGGGAAGTAATGGCACGAACTTCCTTAATAACCTTAATTTTGGCTTCGCCAAAAGAGGTGAGAATAACATCAAATTCGGTTTGCTCAGCAGCAGCTTCTCCACCTTCAGCGGGAACACCGGCAACAGCAACTGCAGCAGGAGCAGCAGCAGAAACACCAAACTTTTCTTCGAGATCTTTAATAAGCTCGGAAAGCTCAAGTACTGACATATCAGATAAAAATTGAATTACTTCGTCTTTTGTTACAGCCATGGGTAATACCTCGTATGGTAATCGTTTTAAATAATCATTTTGGGAATTGGAACAAGTTTATTGTACCATTCTTTCTGACCTTCAGATCTACATCTGTCCGCTTTCTTCTTTCTGCTCTTTTAATGCCTGTAATCCGTACAGGAATGTGCGTGGAACCCCTGAAAGAACCTGTACAAGTCCAGTGGGCACACTATTAAGAACTGAAAAGAACTGTCCAAGTAAAACATCCTTGGAAGGAAGTTTGGACAGAGCAGTTAATTCATCTGAAGAAATTTTTTCTCCTTCAAGGACAGCGGCACGAACTTGCAATTTCTCATGATCTTGTGCAAATTGGGCTATTGCCTTCGCGGGGCCAACCGGATCATCATAAGCCATAACAACGGCTGTAGTGCCAGAGAATTCATCCACAAGGACATCACTGGCGGTATCCGTAACTGCCCGCTTAAGAAGAGTATTCTTTGCAATTCGAATTTCTGATTTACAGCCACGCAACTGAATACGTAACTCTTGTAACTCAGAAACCGTTAATCCACAATAATCTGTTACCACAGTAAACGTAGCTCGGTTAAATGAATCATTTAACTCATTGACTATTGCTGATTTAATATCACGGTTCAAAGTGCTCCTCCTTAATCTGTTTTGGGTTATTCTTATGCCTCAGGCAGCAGTTGCGGTCAAAATACAATTTATCTTAACAAACAATAGTATCTATTTTGTTGAAGGATTATAATTTTTCCATTGCCTCGGCAGGACACATTCAGTGATTAAACCAAACCGCTAGCGGTACCTGCTGTCTTCGACGCTTATAAAAAAATCTATATTAAATCGACTAATTCTGCTTATTTTACAGCAGCAGTAAGAGCGACAGGGTCAATCTTTACTCCGGGCCCCATAGTGGAGCTAATAGTTACAGAACGGAGGTAAATACCTTTTGCAGCAGAAGGTTTCAGCTGAATAATCTTCCGCACAAAAGTTTTTATATTCTCTACAACACTCTCCTGCCCAAAAGAAACTTTACCCAGTCCGGCATGGATGATTCCAGTTTTCTCAACCCTGAAATCAACCTTTCCTGATTTAATTTCTTTTACAACATTGGCAATATCAAATGTTACAGTTCCGAGTTTGGCATTTGGCATAAGATTTCTTGGACCGAGAATTCGACCAATCTTACCAACGGTACCCATCATATCAGGTGTTGCAACTGTTTTATCAAAATCAGTCCAGCCTTCTTTTATTTTTTCAACCAGATCATCTCCACCAACAAAATCTGCACCAGCTTCCTTGGCTTCTGTCTCTTTTTCACCTTTGGCAAACACAAGTACCCTTGTCTCTTTTCCAGTACCGTTTGGAAGAACCACAGATGAACGAATCATCTGGTCGGCATGACGAGGATCAACACCAAGTTTCATTGCAATGTCAATGGTCTCATCAAATTTGGCATAACTGCTGGCAAGAACATGTGCTACAGCATCTTCCAGACCGTACTGAAGTGTTCTGTCAAAGTTTTCTGTTTTATTTCTAAAATTCTTTCCGTGTTTCGGCATATCAGCCTCCTACTCTCTTAGATCGTTTTCTGCAAAAGTTCGATCTTGGCAGTATTGTTATAGTTTTTTTGGTTTTTCCTGTAAGGTTACAGTGAAATGGTAATTCCCATGCTTTTTGCGGTTCCGGCAACAATCTTACTTGCCGCATCAAGATCATATGCGTTGAGATCGACCATTTTGGTTTCAGCAATTTCACGCACTTTATCCATACTGATCTCGGCCACACGTTCACTTTTTGGGTTTGAAGATGCTTTTTTTAGTCCTGCTGCCTTCATAAGCAGAAATGATGCTGGAGGTGTTTTTGTAATATACTTAAATGATCTATCTGAAAAAACTGTGATCACTACAGGAACGATAGTATCCCCTAATTCCTGTGTTTTAGCATTGAAATTTTTACAAAATTCCATAATGTTCACACCATGTTGCCCTAATGCTGGTCCAACAGGTGGTGAAGGATTGGCTTTTCCGGCCGGAATTTGTAATTTAATATACGCCGAAATTTTCTTTGCCATTTCGAACTCCTACTCTAAATAGAGTTTTCTTAAATTTTTCGAATAAAATCTATTTTAACAATACCCATTATATTGTAATACCCCTTGTTAACAACTAACAAGATATCGTCTTAAAATAACCAAAAATACTATCAGGTATTAGACACCTGTATATATTCCAACTCGACGGGTGTATCTCTGCCAAAAATCGACACCATAACCTTTACTCTGCCTTTTTCCGGGTACACTTCATCAACAACCCCCTGAAAATTTGCAAACGGACCATCAGTAACACGAACAACTTCACCAATCTCGAAAATGACCTTGGGTCTTGGTGTTTCAGAACCTTCTTGAATACGCCCTATTATCTTCTGCGCATCTTCTTCCGGTAGCGGACTTGGATTTTGATCATCGCCTACAAATCCTATAACCCGTGGCATGTTATCATGCAGGACATGCCATGTCGCGTCATTTAACTCCATGAAAACGAGCATATAGCCAGGAAAAAACTTTCGTAAAGATGTCTTTCTTTTTCCCTTCACCATCTCCACTACCTGTTCTTCAGGCACTAGAATCTCACCAAAGAACTCCTCAAGTCCACTTTTACGGATCCTGTCCTCAAGGGTCAGTTTGACTTTTGCTTCAAAGCCTGAATGCACCTGCAATATGTACCAGTGTATTGCCATTAGTAATCTTCAGTAAAATGTATGTTTCTATATACCACGATCTTATCGAAGCACAGAATCTATTAACTTTCCAAGAATAAGATCAACAGAGCCAAGATATGCGGATGCTAATATGGAAAAAACAATAACTACACCGGTCAGACTCATGGTTGTTTTTTTATCAGGCCAGACAATTTTAGTAAATTCAACTTTAACTTCATCAACAAACGTTTTGATTGCTTCTGGTGAAAAATTGGATTTTTTATCAGTTACTATCTGCTTCTTTTTATTGCCTGATTTTGTGCTTTTTGCCATATTATCAACCACCAACTTCAAAAAGATCTATAGATTAAAAACTATCTGAGAAAATGGCAGGCCAGGAGGGACTCGAACCCCCAGCATCCGGATTTGGAGTCCGGCGCTCTACCAATTAGAGCTACTGGCCTGCAAGTAGCTACACAGGAAACTGCGTTCAGTTGCTTATAATAAACAGTTGTTCCTGGTCTAAATTACTACTTCGTTTCTTTGTGGGGCGTATGCGTCCGACAGAATGGGCAATACTTATTCAATTCCAATTTGCCGGGGATATTTCTTTTATTCTTTGTGGTCGTATAGTTACGATTTTTACATGTTCCACACGCCAGTATTACGATATCTCTCATGATACTTCCTAATAAGCAAAAACACTTTGCCAGAATGTTATCCAGAAAAGTGTTCTGATAGATTAATTTATTCGATGATCTCACTAATTACGCCGGCACCAACTGTTCGTCCACCTTCGCGAATAGCAAAGCGAAGACCAACATCCATGGCAATCGGGGTAATAAGTTCAGCATCAACATGCAGGTTATCA
>Ga0256826_1002702_pt1 | contig 10748 bp, 9 predicted proteins | sample CV79metaG_FD_185975 | JGI IMG/M metagenome (GOLD analysis project Ga0256826, IMG submission 185975) | Hydrothermal vent microbial communities from East Pacific Rise, Pacific Ocean - CV79 | ecosystem: Environmental > Aquatic > Marine > Hydrothermal vents | place: Pacific Ocean: East Pacific Rise... | reverse complement strand
TAGCCATAAACGCTAAAAAGAAAATTGGTGAACATTTTAATAAAGAGAATGTTCCTTCTAATGTCACTCATGTTGTAGAGATAACGAAACTTATCTTTAAAAACATAGTCAGCAAAGAAGTTTTTGACACTAGTTTTCCTAAACTATTTGGTGCAGACAAAGAGAGCATAAAACAGAAGTACAATTTAAATGAGAAATACATCATCATCAGTCCAAGTAATTCTCACCAGAAAAAAAACCGTCTTAACTATAGAGCATGGAGAAATGAGGCCTGGGTAGAACTCATTGAACGCCTTAGTAGAGAGATTCAAGTAGTCATAGTTGGGAATAAAAATGAAGATGAGTTTTTTAACAAACTCAAACCCTATCCAAAAAATGTAGTCGATTTAGTAGCTAAAACACCACTAAGTGAGCTCATAGGTGTTATAGATGCTGCAACTGCTTTAGTAGCTACAGACACAGGAACAGCACACATTGCCTCTGCTTTAAACACAGAAGTTTTTGCACTTATTGGTCCAACACCTGCCAATGTTACAGGACCATACCAGACTCCATTGAACAAGGTTCACATCATCAGCCTAGGTTTAGAGTGTAGTCCTTGTTATAAAACTGATGTTATGAAGAACTGTAAAGATAATATCTGTATGAGTGGGATTAGTTCTTCTCAAGTTTATGAGACAATAGTTTCAGCAAATATAGTGTAAAATCTAAAAAAATAATCTAGGATATAAATGAAAGTTGCCGTAATCGTTGCTATATACCATGACTTGGTAGCTTTAAAACTCATCATAGACTCTCTGCTCTCTCAAACACTTGTTCCCGATGAGATAATCATCGCAGAAGATGCTGAACATGACTATATACGAGAATATACCGACACCCTCAAAAATGATAAAATCATTCATATCTCCCAAAAAGATGATGGCTGGATGAAAGAGAAAATCTTAAATCAAGCCATAAAAATTTCCAAAAGTGATTATCTAATTTTTATAGATGGAGATTGTGTTCCTTATAAGAATTTTGTAAAAGCACAAGTTGAGTTAAGTGAAAAAAATACTGCTCTTTGTGGAAGAAGAAGTGAACCGGGTGATGGTTTTTCTTCTAGACTTCGTAGTGGGGAACTTAGTATGGAGAGTTATGAGAAGAACTACCTACTCAACTATTTCTCACTGATGAAAGATGGAACAAGACATATAGATGAAGGTGTGGTTTTTCAGCCTGACTCCATTATTTTTAGACTTATTCATAAATTTGGAAGAAAAAATTCTCATATTGTTGGGTGTAACTGGTCGTGCTATAAAGAGGATTTAGTCCGTATAAATGGCTATGATGAAGACTTTTTACTACCAACAACAGGTGAGGACACAGATGTAGAGAGAAGACTAAGACATTTTGGTGTTCAGATGAAATCCTGTCGTAATGCTGCAGGTATGGTTCACCTCTACCACAAAAGTATTTTTAACAAAGAGATATCTTCAAAAACAGAGGCTCTTATGGAGAGTAAAAAAGACATATTTATCTGTTTAAATGGTTTAGAAAAGTTAGAAGCAAAATAGATGAGTAGTTTAAAAAATAGAGATTTTAACAAATGGACAAACTACTTCTTTATCGCTTTTGCATTCTCCATCCCTATTTCAAAAGCACTTATAAGTCTCTTTAGTATCTTAATTATCATCACTTGGTTACTTGAAGGAGATTTTAAAAATAGATTTCAAATTATTAAAAAGGACAGACTTAGTCTTATCTTTTTATTTCTTATATTTTTTAGTATTTTATCTCTTATGTGGTCACCAAATCTCAGCTATGCTATTCACTTCATTGCTATAAAGTATTGGCACTTTTTAGTTATACCCATTATGCTCACATCTTTTAATACAAAATATATTAAATATGTACTCAATGCCTTTTTACTCAGTATGCTTATTAGTGAGATAGTCTCTTATGGTATATTTTTTGAAATTTGGACTTATAATAATGTTCCTTCAAATGACCCATCACCCTTTATGAATCATACGGACTATAGTACCTTTTTAAGTTTTGCACTCATTCTTATACTCACAAAGTTAGCAACTATAAATGATCTTAAATGGAGAGTTTTTTATATACTCTATTTTATCACAGGACTCTCAAATCTTTTTATAAATGGGGGAAGAACAGGACAGGTAACTTTTCTTTTTACAGTAACAGTTATGGCAATCTTCTACTTTAAACTCTCATGGAAATACATTGTCTCTCTTATTTTAACATTAAGCACCATCCTAACCCTAGCCTATAACATTAGTCCTAACTTTCACTCACGTGTGAATGACTTAAAAACAGGTATGACAAATATGTATGAGAACCATGATTATTCAGGAGGTTTAGCAATAAGATTTGCTCTTTGGCAGGTTGGGACTGCAACATTTTTAGATCATCCACTTTTAGGAACAGGTATTGGAGGAGAGACTACAAAGACTAATGAGTACTCAGAAAAACTTGGTTTTATAAACTTAGAGAGCTATACAGACTACCACAATACATTTATACAGTATGGTGTTCAACTTGGCATAGTAGGCTTACTAATTCCTATGATAGTCTTTTATCTGCTCTTTACACTCAAGTTCAAAAACAGAGAGTATAAAACCTTAACCATCGCTTTTTCCACTATTTTTATGCTTCATGCTATGGGTGGGTTCTCATTTCATATACTAGATTCATTAGTATTTTTATGTACTTTTGCAGCTCTTTTTAATGCTATTTCATACCAAGAGAGAGCTGTATAACTCTTCATACTGTTTTTGACTGTTAAACATTTTTTGGGCTCTCTCTTTACCTAAGAGAGCCATTTTCTCTTTTCTCTCTACATCAAAAAGAGTCTCGATTTTTTCAGATAAATCATCGCTATCATCACCCTTAAATAAAAGTCCACTCTTCTCATTTTCTATGATCTCAAGAGGTCCTCCACTATCACTCGCTATAACTGCAACACCTGATGCCATCGCCTCAATGAGGACAAGTCCAAAAGTCTCTTTTTGTGTGGCTAAAACAAGTGTGTCACAAACTTGCATTAGCGATTGAACTTCTGTTGTAAAACCAGTAAATATAACATTTTCACTCATGTTTTTAATAACAATATTACTTTTTAGCTCCGATAAGTAGTTCTCGTCCATAGCATGTCCAACAACTAAAACTTTAATATCAAAACCTTTTTGTGTAAGCTTATAAGCGGCATCTATGACTAAGTACTGCCCCTTACCTTTTTCAATTCTTCCTACTATTCCCACGACAAAGGAGTCACCTAAAGCATACTCTTTTTCTAAACTCTTCTTTTTCTCTTGAGTTATAAGAGTAGGTGTCTGTGCACCAATATAGATATTTTGAACAATAGGTCTTATATCTGCTGGTATAAACTTCTCTATCTGTGCTTTTACCTGTTTTGTAACCGCGACCATTAAGTCTATATTTTTATAAAGAAATCTATGGTAAAAGTCATCTTTAAAACGTGTCATAGTCATATGGCGACTCTGAACAAGTTTTATTTTTCGTTTCGCAAAAATTTTTGTTAGCACACCTACAGGTAAGTCTTTTGTCCAGTGTAAATGGAGAATATCTATCTCATTTTCATCTACTATTTTTGCTAATTTTTTTGCTGTTACAAAGGAGAGTAGTGTAGAGTTCTTTTTTATTGTCTCATACTTGTACTCACTATTTTTGTAGAACTCTTTTAGCTTTCCTGACTCATTTATGACACTCACAACTTTAGTCTTGGTACTCAAATAAAAAGAGAGTTTCATCATGTAAAGCTCAAGTCCTCCAGCATCAGGAGAGAGACAGAGTTCTAAAATATTTTTATTTTTCATTGTTTATCTTTTGGAAGAGTATGTCTACTTTTTGAAGGAGTGTAGAGATTTGAATATCTTGTCTTTGACTCAAAGCCCCATCTTCAAAGCTTTCATAGACAGGAATAAATTTTTCATCTCCTAAATCAACTAGCTCTGGATTTGTATATGTAAATGCCGTGTAGACAAATGTTTCTAGTGCAAATGAGAGATGCATAATACCCGTATCTGGAGTAATAATAAACTCTGTTTTTTGAATTAACACTGCTATTTCATCAATAGAGAGTGATTTTAACTTCACATACTTTAGACCCTCTGGTTCCAAAAAATCACCTATAAAGTTCTCTTGTAAGTACTCCTGTCCAGGATTCAAAACTATAGCTGGAGTATAGTTGTATTTTGCATATATATACTTCACTATTTCCAAGTATTTTTCATTCTCTAAAAGCTTATCTACAGATCCTGCTCCTAAATTTAAAAGATAGCTCTTATTAAGAGATAAAGAGTCTATGTAGGCTTGCAGACTCTGTTGTGTAGCAAAAGAGCTATAAAAGCGAGGTTTCAAAGGGAAGGTTTTATCACTTATGGCTTGAAGGATTGACATACTTTGTAGATTAAAGGAGTCTATTTTAGAGTTTGCATATGGAACATACTCACTTCGTAAGTTGTAAACTTTTTTATCTTTTTGATGATTATAACCGAGTCTATATCTTGCACCCGATATTGAGACAATAAAAGGAGAAGAGCCACCATTGTATAGATCTACTAAAAGGTCAAACTTCTCCTTTCGTACAGACCAAAAACCCTTAATTTTCCCAATATTTTTTTTCAGCTTACTCTTATTGTTCCTATCAAACAGAATAAAGCTATCAATTGAAGGGTTATTAATAAGAACATTTTGAGTGTTAGCATCACAAATAGCAGTAATTTTTGCTTTTGGGTATAACTTATAAAGAGCATCTACAACAGCTGTTCGGATTAAAACATCCCCTAAAAGACCAAACATTATAATCCCGATTTTCTCTATATTTACTAGCTCTTGTTTATCCATTATCACCCATCTTTTAGATATAATACGACATATTATCAGACTATAGGTTAAAAATGAATAACTTTATACTAAATCAAAAATACGATTTAAAATATGAACAATTTTTATTAAATATTCAAAAAGAATTTCAAAATAGTGACTCGACTATTCACAAAGCACGAAATGAACTTAAAATAATCTCCTTTGAGAATGTTTCAACTGTAGTCAAATCTTTTAAAGTCCCACACATTATTAATAAAATTGCATACTCCTTTTTTAGAGATTCAAAGGCAAAAAAGTCTTATGAGTACTCTCTCAAAATTGGCGATTTCACACCTTCTCCTATAGGTTATATAGAGTTTTACAAAGCTGGACTTATCAGTGAAAGTTACTTTATAAGTGAAGAGTTTAAGTATGACTTTACTATAAGAGAGCCTCTTTTAGAAGAAGATTTTCCTAATAGAGATGAAGTTTTTAGAGCATTTGCTAGATTTACACTCAAACTTCATAATGCAAATATTTTTCATAATGACTACTCTCCTGGAAATATTCTTATCAAAAAAGAGAAAGATGAATTTAGTTTTAAAATCGTAGATATAAATAGAATGAAATTTTTTGATTTAGATGAAGAGACTCGTGCTAAAAACTTCTCAAAACTCTGGGCAAGTGACGAGATACTCACAATTATGGCTACAGAGTATAAAAAACATTATAAGTGTAGTGAAAGTTTTATTACACAAGTTTTACACTACTCAAACAAAAACAAAAGCATTAAAAACTTCAAAAAGAGGCTAAAAGGACAAGAAGTTAATGATTAAGATTCAAAATATCTCTTGTGTTATTATCGCAAAAGATGCCCAGACGACTCTAAACAGCACTTTAGACTCACTTCAAAACTTCGAAGATGTAGTTCTCTACTCAAATAACTCAACAGATAAAACTGATGAGATAGCTTCTTCTTACTCAAATGTAAACCTTGTAGTGGGAGATTTTCTAGGCTTTGGTCAGACAAAGAATCTTGCTGCCTCTTATGCAAAAAATGAGTGGGTACTATCTCTAGATGCTGATGAAGTTTTATCTGATGCATTTGTACTTGCACTCGCACAGACTACGTTAAGTGAAAATAGACTCTACTCCATCACACGTGAAAACTACTACAAAAAAAGAGTGGTAAAGCACTGCTGGGGTAAGGACATAATTGTCCGAATCTACAACAAAACAGAAACCTCCTTTAGTGATAAAAAAGTTCATGAAAGCATACTAAGTGACGGATTTGAAGTAGTTAACATACATGATACTGTCAAACATTATCCATACTCAACTGTAACTGATTTTATTGTCAAACTAGACAGATACTCTACTATCTATGCTGAAGACAATGTTGGTAAAAAAAGCTCTTCTCCAATGAAAGCTTTTTTTAACGGTATTTTCTCATTTTTTAAGACTTACTTTTTAAAACGTGGTTTTATGGATGGCTATGCAGGTCTAATTATTGCATTTTCCCATATGGCAACAAACTTTTACAAGTATATAAAACTTTATGAAAAGAACATGGAACGTAATGAAAAACTTTAATCTCTATCTACTTATCTTTCTACTCTACTTTGTAACAACTATCATCCGTGTTATTCCTGATGGTTTTCACCCTGATAGTTTAGTCTACATGAGCATGGCAGTAGATGTAGCAGATGGAAGTTCAAGTTTTTGGCACCTGCATTTCACAGATGCACTCTTTAAGAACTTTTACGAACACCCTCCTCTTGGCATACTTACAATGTCCCTTCCCTTTTACATCTTTGGAGACACTCTTCTTGTAGACAAACTCTACGGCATCTTTTTTGGAGTATTTATCGCATTTGTAATTGCAGCTATTATCGGTTTAGTTTTAAAAGAGCAGAAGAGAAATGCTCTTCTGCTTGCACTCTTTTACTTTTTAGCCTTTCCCATTACAGGAAATACATTAGAGAACAATCTTCTAGAAATTCCAGCAACACTCTTCATACTCTTAAGTGTTTACCTCTTTTTAAAGTATGTGCTTACTCTTAAAAACAGAGTACTCTACTCTGCTCTATTTACTCTTAGTATCTTTGGAGCTTTTTTAGTTAAAGGCCCTGTAACTATCTTCCCATTAGCCTTACCATTTTTCTATTTTTTACTTTTTTCTAGTACCTACTCATTTAAAGAGATGTTAAAATTTTATGGAGTTACTGCACTATTTACTCTACTCTTTGGAACTATTTTATCTCTCTACCCAGGCTCAAATCACTACCTTACATCATATTTTCAAAATCAAATTGTCAGCTCTATAGATGGCTCTCGTGGGGGAGATGAGCACTTTAAACTCACTTCTCAGCTACTTACAGACCTTGGTAGCATATTTTTTATCTCATTTCTCGCTGTCTCTGTTAGCCAAAAAAAGTTTGTTAAATTCCCTTTCTCCAAACTATTTTGGCTCTTTATACTCATAGGACTGAGTGGAAGTCTACCTCTAGAAGTAAGCCCTCGACAGCATGACTACTATATTTTTCCATCACTCGCATTTTTTGCTATAGCCTTAGCTACTCTTTTTGTCCAGCCTGTTAGTTTACTTCTTAACAAGCTCCATGGACACAAATTTATAGCTCTTCTCAACACCATACTTCTTCTTGCATCTATTGCAGTAACTAATGATAAACTTCACACAAACAGTCGCTATAAAAACTTCTACAGTGACATAGTGAATACTCATGTTAATATAGAAAAAAATAGTAAAATAAGCACGTGTGTCAGTAATCCTACAGATTACGATAAGTTTTACAATAACATCGGTTTAAAAGCAAATCTTAAACGCCATTTCAGAGCTGAAATAACAAAAGAGAGTAAAGAGGAAAATTACTATTTAACGACAAAAAGTTCATTAAAAGAGTGTCAGCCAGATATGACGAAGTATCTTTACATTGGCAGAGAAAATGCAGACTACTATCTCATATATAAAAGAGTTGTAAATTAATACTCTCTGAGTTTCTGCTTTACCTCTTCTAAAATTTCAAGTCGTTTTGACTCATCACTTGGTAACATATAATGAGTTTGAAGACTCTCATCGCCAACTGCTTTCCAACGTGCAGCACTTGCGAACTTACTATCACCAAAAAAAGTCATAGTCGGTGTTCCTACAAGAGATGCTAAGTGATAAGTTCCTGTAGATGTACTCACAAAAAGTTTAAATCTACTTATAAGTTTTGCGAAATATATCAGCCCATCAAGAGAGAGGTAAAAAACAACATCTTCATCTCGAAGCCTTATCTGCATCTCCTCATAAAGTTTTTTCTCATCTGGACCAAAGGTCAGAATAACTTGGTATTTTTTCTTCTTTAATACTTGACGAATCATAGACTCATACTCTACTGTATTAAAGTTAGCATCACTTGAGCCACCAAAGCCCACATGAAATGCCATAACATCTCTACTTATGTCACTGTTTACACAGAAGACATCATAGACTTTTTTAGCATCACTAAAGGCTAAAAGTGGTGTTTGGTACTCTAAAGAGATCTCGCTAAAGAGCTCACGAGTAAGCTCTAAGTTGTACTCAAACTCTGCCATTTTAACAAGAGAGCGTCTCTGTTTAACTCGTTTTGTATAGAAAATTTGTGCTAGTTTTGTAGCGGGTGCTATGGTTATAGGTATTCGTGCTAAAAACTGTGCAAACGCCACTCTAGTGTTTGAAAAGAGGGTAATAGAAGCATCAATCTTAGCAGCTCTTAATTTTGAAGCTAGAGTAAAAACAGACTCTTCGCTCTCATCAACAATAACCTCATCAATAAAATCACAACTCTTTGCTAGGCTTGCATTTAGAGGGGCTACACAAGCGATTATTTTACTATTTTGATTGTACATTTTCAGGACATACATTGCTGGAAGTGATGTTATAAAGTCACCAAGTTTGTCAGTTCTAACTACTAAAATATTCAATATGCCCTCTTAGTGATAATTTGCATAGATTTTATCTTAATAATGATATAATTCGCCTTATGAAAGAACCTTTTAAATGGGATGATTATTCCGACCAACCAGCACAACTTAAAGACAAAAACTATAAAAAGATGATGCGTAAACGCCAAATCACATCTCTCCTTAAAACAGTGTTCACATCACTTATCATCCTTCCATTTTCAATAATAATGATGCCTTTTGTAAAACGAAATGAGATTGACTCTAATGAATTTATAGCCCTTGGTGTAGACTTTCAAAGGGAAACAGAACAGACACAAGAACTTCTCAAAGAGTTAAATGTCCAAAATATTCTTCTTCGTTTTAAACTTTGGGAGATGGATAGCCTCCCAATACTTAAACAGTTCATAGAGCAAAACAGCGATAAAAAAATAACTCTCAAAATACTTCAAGATAGAGAACATATAGAAGACTTAGAACTTTTAAAGAACAATCTAACTCTTATTTTTAAAGAGTTAGGAACTCAAGTTGATATTTATGAGATTGGTTCAACGATAAACCGTGCTAAATGGGGATTTTTCTCAGTTGATGAGTACAATTCTTTTTACAAGGTGGCTTATGCACTACAAATTTCTCATTTTAAAGATATAAAACTCATTGGCAGTGGTGTGATAGACTTTGAGTACCACTTCACCGTACATACTCTCTTTAACTTTTTTAAGTACAAGTATAATGGTATCTCTTCCCTACTCTATGTAGATAGACGAGGAGCTCCTGAAAACACACAACTAGGCTTCGCTCTCTCCGATAAAATCGCCCTATTAAGTACTATGATATGGCTCTCACCTAAGAGTGAACACAAGCTCTACATCACAGAGACCAACTGGCCAATAACGGGTACTGCACCCTATGCTCCAACAAGTGAGTATGAGTGTATAGATGAGGAGTCTTATGCAGACTTTATGCTTCGTTACTATCTCTTAGCATTTGCATCTCAACAGGTTCAGAGTGTTGCTTGGCACCAGCTCATTGCTCCAGGATATGGACTTGTAGACAATCGAAGTGGCATTCAAAAAAGAGCGGCATTTGAGACTTTTAAGTACATGAACAAAACACTCTCCAATGCACAATTTTTAAGACTCGATATTAAAAGAGACTACTACATTTTACAGTGCTTAGTTGATGATAAAATCCTTCAAATTCACTGGAGCCTTAAACCTACAACACTCAAAAACGAAGTTTTTTTTACACCCTACTCAAGAGATGGAAAACTTCTTAAAGACACAGAGTTAAAAATTGGCTCTTCTCCCTGTTACATATACATAAAAGAGGGAGTATAAAATGTTTTTAACTAAAAAGTACCTCAATGTCACTCTCTATATTTGGCTCTCGTTTCTTACTCTTTCATTACTATTTATATTTTTTCCTCAAATAGACCTCTATGCTGCAAACCTCTTTTATGATGGAAAAAGCTTTATATTAAAAGGGACAGCTTTTGAAGTTTTCTTTTTCCAGTCGGTACGAGTCATTACTGGGTTTATGATACTTAGCTATCTCTTTATTATTGTGCACTATTTTATTACAAAGCGGACTATTTTTAGCATTAGTAAAAAAGTCCTTCTTTACATCTTTTTAGTACTGAGCATCGCACCGGGGCTTATTGTAAACTCTGTACTCAAAGAGCATATGGGAAGAGCAAGACCTATTGACATAGTTCAGTTTGGAGGAAACAAGGAGTTTACTCCGGCGTTTATTCCAAGTAACCAAGGTGGCAACTCTTTTACTTCAGGACATGCAGCTGCTGCATTTTCACTCACAGGTTTTGCACTCTTAGCAACTCGTAAACGCCGTCTGTGGATGGGAGTTGCCCTCTCTTATGGTCTTGCTGTAATCATAGCTAGAATGGGAGCAGGTGGACATTTTTTAAGTGATAATATTACATCCTTTTTCATCGTCTTTATAAGTACTCA
>Ga0256826_1002701_pt1 | contig 10748 bp, 11 predicted proteins | sample CV79metaG_FD_185975 | JGI IMG/M metagenome (GOLD analysis project Ga0256826, IMG submission 185975) | Hydrothermal vent microbial communities from East Pacific Rise, Pacific Ocean - CV79 | ecosystem: Environmental > Aquatic > Marine > Hydrothermal vents | place: Pacific Ocean: East Pacific Rise... | reverse complement strand
ACCTATTCTATCATACCCGTAAGCTCTGTTTGAAAAAGCACCCCCAGCAAAAAACTTTTTTGATTCAGGCATGGAGTTATTAAAGACTTGAATCGAGCCAATTCTACCTACAGCTGAAAGTGTTGTGTCCTCAAAAGAGTAGATAAGTCTAAGCTCTTCTAAATATTTAACATACGAGGTACTATCAGCAGAATAAGGTAAACCGTACTCCATTTCATGAGAAAAGTAGATACCTTCTGTAGGGTTTAATTTAGAGTTCCGTCTATCATAAACCACTTTCATAAAGGGATAGACCAAAAAGAACGTTTGGTCATTAGAGATGTCTCTACTCTCTATTCCTAAGCCAATACTATTGTACCAACGACTGTTTTTATGTGAAAGATAGAGCCGATTATAGAGTACTTTCTCATTAAATTCATGCAAATCTTTCTCTTCTGAATAACCAAGAGAATTTTCTAGGTCTAAATGATAATCTGAAATAGAGATAAAATAAGGATAAAAAAAGCTGTTTTCGATCATTTTCTGTTTTTCGGAGAGAAGTGCATCTAAAACCAATTTTCGACCATTACCTAAAAAATTTTTATACTCCCAATGGTACTTTAGCTGAAATTTTAAATCCGTAGCGTACCCAATACCAATACGAGAGTGCCTATGTTTTTCAACCTCTTTAAACGAAATTTTAACAGGTTTTTCATTAAAAAAATTCAAACTGTAATCCATATGAACTTGGTCAAATACTTCTAAAGAATAGAGAGATTCATAACTCTCTTTAATTTTATCAACATTAAAAACATCGCCTTCTTCAAAAACTAATCGAGATAAAATAATATCGTTACTCATCGTAGAGGAGGGAGTCTCTATCGTAATCTTTCCAAAATGACAAAGCGTGTTCTTTTCTAAAATAATATTGATAGTTGCAGAGTACTCTTCTAAATCTAAATAAGCTTTTGTGTCCAACTTTGGACTACAATAGCCTTGTGAAAGTAAAGATTTTTTAATATTTCTTTTCATGTGTGTGAAATCTTTTGCTCGAAAACGACCATCTTTTTCTAAAGTAATTTTCTCTTCTATATCAAAATCACTGGAAACCAAAATATCTTTAATAACAATAGGGCTATTCTCTTTTATAAAAAAATGCACCCCATCTTTATCAAAAGTATGAGAGATTTCTGCTTCATAAAAACCTTCATTTTTATAAAAAAGTTTAAAAGTTGTATCCAATTTAGAGAGAAGAATACTATTAATAAGAGCAATATCCTCTTTCCATACTGCTAAAACAGAGGGACGTTTTGCCCCTACTAAATGTTCTAACTCTGAGCTAAGAACTTGTCGATTTCCCTCAAAGCTTATAGGGATATTTAAACTGTCTATGCTTTTGCCTTGCAGAAGCATAGAGAAGAAAAAAAAAAGAGAAAAAAGTAAAATTTTCTTCATAAGTTAGCCTAAAATTAAAAAGGGTACTTAACGTACCTGTCCATTACCATAAATTTTAAATTTATAGGTCGTCAACTCATTGATTCCCATTGGTCCTCTAGCATGCAATTTATTGGTACTAATTCCAACCTCTGCCCCAAAACCAAATGCTCCACCATCTGTAAAACGTGTACTTGCATTCACATAAACACAAGCCGCATCTACAGCACCTAAAAACTTCTCTGATGCTGAATAATTTTCCGTAATAATTGCCTCTGAATGACCTGAACCAAATCTTGCAATATGAGCCAATGCCTCATCAACACTCTCTACTACTTTAATATTAAGTTCATTTGACAAATACTCTGTATTGTAATGTTCATCCGTAGCATTCTCTATAAAAATAAACTGTTTTGTCTTTACACACCCTCTTAATTTAGTTCCTGCATCTACAAAATATTTATAGAGTTTAGGCAAAACATCCTTTGCTATTGCTTTATCTATCAACAGTGTCTCCATAGCATTACATACCCCAGGGCGTTGACACTTCGCATTGATTGCAATTCGTATAGCCTTCTCATGACTGGCATCACGATGAATATAAGTATGACACAATCCTTTATCATGTTTTACCACAGGTACAGACGAATTCTGAGAAATATATCGAATCAAGCCCTCTCCCCCACGAGGCACAATTAAATCTACATATTCATCCTCTTTAATCAGCTGTGCCACACCCTCTCTAGTACTGTCAGGCAAAAGAGAAATCATCTCTTTTGGTAAATCATGTATTTCCAATACCCTCTGTAGTATCTTAGCAATAATAGCATTTGAGTGTTCAGCCTCTTTTCCACCTTTTAAAATAGCCACATTTCCACTTTTGAAACAGAGTCCAGCCACATCAGATGTTACGTTGGGACGCGACTCATAAATCACACCCACCACACCAATGGGTACAGAAACTTTTTCAATACGAAGATTATCTTCGGTAACCCAACCTTCCAATACACGACCTACAGGCTCTTTTAAACCTGCTATCTCTCTTAATGATTGTGCAATAGCAGATACTCTTGCACTGTCCAAAAGCAATCTGTCCAATAAAGCCGTATCTAAATTATTCTCTTTTCCTGCTTCCATATCCTTGGTATTTTCAGTGATAATTGTTCTTGAATTGTCTTCTAAGGCATTTGCCATTTTATGCAATATTCTGTTTTTTGTTTTTCCATCTAACGTAGCCAACTGTTGCGTACATGATTTTGCTTTTGCTAAAAATTCTTTCATAGTTTTTTCCTTTTTTTTCTTATGCTAGAAGTATATCTTATTTACTTTTCTTATTCATAAAAAAATAAACTACAGAAGCAATAACAATTAAGCCTAAAGTTATCATTACTATTTGATGCAAATATTCATTGATTATAGCTTCATTTGAACCAATAAAATAACCCAAAAAAACCAACACAACAACCCAAAGCCCTGCACCCAAAGTGGTATAGAGAGAAAACTTACCCAAAGGCATTTTTGAGAGCCCTGCAGGAAGCGAAACCAACTGTCGAACACCTGGAATTAAGCGACTTACAAAAGTAGAAAAAGAGCCATGTTTTACAAAAAAAGTTTCCATTTTTACTAATTTTTCTTCTGTAAAGAAAAAATATTTTCCAAATTTTAAAACCCCTACTCGACCATATTTTTTAGCTAAGTAATAGTTAAATAAAGCACCAAGCAGAGAGCCTAGTGTTCCCACCACAATTGCAACTATTAAATTCATATCGCCTTTAGATGCCAAATACCCTGCTGGTATCATAGCTATTTCACTGGGAAAAGGAAAAAAACTACTCTCTAAAAACATCATAATAAAAATACCCAAATAACCTAAACTTTTTACTAACTCTGCTATATTTAACGCTATATCATGCACTACATTTCCTCTTTTATCTTATCTAATTTTTCTTCAGTTGCTTCTATTTTCCACTCAACACCATTGCCTAAAAACTCTCGTTCAACCGTTATAATTTCAAACTTTTTTAACAAATACTCTGTTCGTTGAACTTGACTATAGACAGTAAAGAAAGAGTATTTTAACATTTTTTCATACAAAACAATATTATTTGAGTCAGAAATAACCTCTTTAACAGCATTTCCATACGCCCGAACAAGCCCACCAATCCCAAGCTTGACACCCCCAAAATAACGAACAATCAAAACAGCCACATTAATCATCTCTTCCCCACGCAATACATTCAGTGCAGGTGGAGCAGAAGACCCCTTTGGTTCGCCATCATCCGAAGAGTTCTCTACAATTTGGTCAAACTCATTAAGATAACGCAACGCATAAACCACATGCCGTGATTTGGGATGCTCTTCACGCAACTTATCTTGAAAGCCTTTAAATTCTGAAATAGGAATTAAATGGGCTATGAATTTTGATTTTTTAATTTCATAAGTAATGGTTGATGATTTTATTATTGTTTGCATGAAATACCTACTTTATCATTTGCCAATATTATGTTGACACCTGATTGTTTGAAACCGAGGTCTAAACCTCCTGCTCCTGAGAATAGAGAAATAATATACATAGAAATAAACCTTTATAGTAATAAAAATATGATTTTTTAATATGAGTGAAGATAAAATGAAGAGATATAGGATTTGCACCTATACCAGAGCCTTTCTGAGTAGTTTAAAACTATTCAGAAAGACTCTGCAAGTACCCTTCGTGAAGGGTACGCATGGCTCTACTCTACTACTTAAGCTAATCTCTTCATTTGATACTATTATAGCATATCAATATTTAAAATACTATTATTTTAAATTATAATAATATTGAACTAATCCTCTACAAAATAGTTTTCCAACACGATTATCGCCAAATTTAGAAAGCTCTTTTTTTAATAATGTTGCATGATTCCCTATTTTTCTTGAGCTGTTTGGGTCATCTTTTAAAGATGGAATTAATCTATGAAAAAAATATAAAACTTGATATTCTCCTATATTGTTACTCATTAACTGTTTATCTATTGCACGAGCAATAGCAAATAAAAGTTTTAAATATTCTATAATTTTTTCTTGTTTAATAGTTTGTGTTTCAATAGGAGTTAAAATATTATGGTTTCTGCTTTTATCTATCTCTCTACCAAAAGCATGTCCAATATCATTTCTTAATTTTCTAATTTTATCTAAAGAAGAGATATTATTTGTCAAAATAGTTGGAGAAAAAGTAAAGATTTTTTCAAAATTTGATACTCTACTACTCCAATCCCCTTTTGTACATGAAATAATTTTATCTTCTACCTCAAAAGGGTATTTATCTGAATTTTTAATTATCTCAATACCATCTATTTTTTTTGTTGCATTAAATGTAACACCAATATCTGATTCCAAAGCAAGTTTAATAATAGTTGCCATATATGTTTCTAAGTTTGCACTCATTGCCATAATAGCATTAAGATTTGTCCAGTTGTCAAACTTATTAAAATTATCAGACCAAATTTCTATATTATTAAATACATCCGAGTAGGAATTATCTCTAAAGTTAAAATGTTTATGAGCTAAATCTTTAAATTCAGCACCATTTTTTCTAAGAGACCTATATGTGTATTGTTTACTAAGAAGATGAGCAATATACATCTCTGTTAACTCTTTATTGTGCTTTTGAAAAACTTGAAAAGCCCATGATGAAATACCTTGCCTTGTATTCCATCTATCAAATTCTATTTTGCTTTTTGACAACATATCTCCTTATCATAATCAAGTAGAAATTATATCTTATTTGAGTAAAAATTAAGTTTTTCTTTGATATAGTAAATCTTACAGATGGAAAGTTAGCTTATGGTAAAGCAAAAGTCGACACATAAAGTCTTCCTAAAAAATTGTTTCAAATTTTTTAGGAAGACTTTAATATATGGTTCAATTCCATATACTTTCCACCACTAAAAATACCATTTTACTTATATAACGTTCCTATTTTAATCATTAAAACCCACTATCAAATTCCTGCTTGACATATTCTCCCTCTTATTTCTAATCTTCCAATTTTCCCAAAACCAATTCAACAATCAAATCAACAAAGTCATCATCATCATTAAAACACTTTGCTACTCGATAATCATCATATTTTATTTTATCGGCAATTTCACGATGTTCAATGTCTAATTCATAGACCGTTTCGGAGTTGTCTATTGTAAAGGCTAAAGGATATATGAGTACTTTTCGGTGGTAAGGATTACGCAATACGTCTACTAGATTTGGTTCTAACCATGCAGAACTTCCTACTTTTGATTGGTAGACTAATTTGATGTTATTAAATTTAATTCCTCGTTCATGCAAATAAATTCTAATGGCTGAAGCGTTTGCTTCTACTTGGTTTTGATAGGGGTCTCCTGCTTTTATAATACTCATTGGTAAACCATGAGCCGAAAGGAGTAAATCGTACTCTTTGGAATCTTTATCACCTAAGGCTTCTATAATTTTTTTTACAGACATTGAGATGTAGTCATAGTTGTCATAATAAGGGTCAATAACCATTATTTTTGGGCTGTATTCCAACGCTTCACAACATGCTTCTATATCTTCTACTGATGAAAGTGTGGTGGTGGTTGAGTATTGTGGGTACATAGGAAATAGAATAAGCTCTTCTATGCCCTCTTTTTTAAACTTTTTGAGTGAATCCGTAGCAAAAGGAGGAACATAACGCATGGCAGGGGCTATGGGCATATTTAGTTTTGTTTTTAATTTATCTATAAGTCTATTGGTAAGTTCTGGAAGAGGAGACTTTCCTCCTAAATTTTCAATAAAATTCTCTTTGACCTCATCAATACGATTAAAAATGATAATCTCTCTAACCAATGCCCTTGTGTATCTGTCCATTGTCAAGATATTTTTATCTGAAAACATGTTTCGTAAAAACATCTCAACTTCATCAACGTTATTTGGTCCACCCATATTTAATAATAGTAATGCTCTACTCAATTATCAACCTTAAATAATTTTTGAGTATTTTAGCATTTTTTATTAAAGGGAATAGTATTATAGCTAAAAGGAGTACCCAAAGTTTATCTCGAATCCATCTGCTTTAGATGAAGTCAAATAACTTATTCCCAATTTTAACTCCTCTTCATACTCATAATTATCCTCTTTGGATGTTAAATTCATAACATCTTTGTTGAATCCAAAAGAGAGTCCTATCTCTTGATAGTTCTCTAAAAAAAGTTCTGTACCTGTATACTTTGTATCAATTACAAACAGGTCAATAGATGTATTTTCATAAATTTTATCACTAGGCAAAGAGTACATAATCGCATTTCTAAAAACTGTATTTGCAATATGTGGATTAAATGCATAATCTGCATCATAAAACTTTACTGTGCTGTAGTGTCCAACCATATTTCCAAAGCTAAAGAAATGTCTCTCCCCTAAATTAAACGTATAACTACTAGTAAGAGAGCCTGATGCCATCTGAGCTAATGTTCCTAAATTTTTTGAACCAACTAAACTGTATTTAACAGCAGGAGTAAGAATCCAAGAATCCGTAATAGGTAAAGAGTAGGCAACTCCTAAACCAACATTATAACTTTTAGCATCTTCCACACGAACATAAGAGAGAGGCATTGAGAGAGTTAGTTTCTCTTTAGGGTTATCTCCCATATCAAAGCTATAAGCTATAGGAAGAGTAAAATTATCACTCTTTTTTCCGTCAATATCTAAAGATTTATAAGAAGGAGCAATTAATATAAAATCTTTACTGTGCATACCCTTTTGTTGTGTAGCAACCTTTTGAAAACCATTCATAAAGTCATCAGATACGGTTGTAGCCATCAATGAGTTTGGATTACCTGCAATAGGATCTACAGGAGAAACTCTAGCCAATTCATTCATTATCTTCTCTACACTCTGTTTATCATTTTTAAACCAATCTTCAAGAAGTCGAAGGCTAGCCTCTCGGTTCTCTCCCTGAAAACTTTCACTAATCTCTAAAGAGGGTATATTTAACTGCAAAGTAGGAGAATTCTCTTTAAATAGCAAAGTCATAGGAAGCCCCCTATAATCTAAGCTAGCCGTTATTTGATTCGTATCAGTATAGGTAAATTTTGATGATAATTTATTATTATCAAAAGTATCAATTAAATCTATTAAGTCACTAGTGTTATATATGAAGCTATCTCCTGTCGTATCGTTCTGAACATCAACGGTAAAAATACTATCAGAATATAAAAATGCTGAACTAATCATAGAGAGTAATATTATCTTTTTAAATGGTTTAAGCGTCATAAGAAATCCTTTTTGAAGTTATTCTTTATTATAATATATATAAACTTATTTACATATAAAAGGATAATTTTATGCAAAAAAAAATAACCACTATTTCTCTACTTATCTATATTACACTATTTTCTGCATGCTCTAACAAAACGGTTCAAAAAGAAGAAAGCTCTACAAACAGACAAAATCAAACCATGAGCGAAACCTCTCTAGTAGGAAAAGTATTAGTAGGAACACTCACGCTATTAGGAACAAAAGGAAATATAGGAAAAGCCCTAAATGCAAGTCGATTTGGAGGTAATGCCAGTGCTTATTTTATGGGTAAAAAACTTTCTGATATGCAAAAACGTTATAAAGAGAAAGAAGAAGAGCTAATTGCTAATATCATTAAAATTGATGAAGAGTCTGTTGAGTTAAAAGAGAAAAACAATCAACTTTTACTAGAATTAACATCCATACAGAAAAAAATTAAAGAGCTAAAAGAAAATAAACAGCTAAAAGAGAGCCAAAGAACTCTTAAACAAGCATCCATAAAAACAAAACTGCAAGAGAAGAAAAAAAGATTACAACTCCTCCTTACTCAAAACAGACAAGTATCTAAAAAAATCGCTTTCTCTAAAAGTAAAGCTAATGAATATGAGTATACAACAGAAGATAAAAAAGAAATTTTAAAAAGTGTTGCTTTTTTAGAAAAAAGCTCTCAGAATTATACACAAAATATTAATAAGAATATTGCCTCTATTGACAAGATGATAAGTACTATATAGAGTACTTATTGGGAAAGAACCTTTAACTCTACCCTACGATTTTTACGTCTTCCCTCTTTAATTCCATTATCAGCAATAGAGAGTGTTTCTCCATAGCCTTTAGCTTTGACTCTCTCTTTGCTAATGCCTTTTTCAATCAATGCCTCTCTAACTCGATTAGCTCTCTTTTGCGAAAGAATTAAATTAGCTTTGTTATTACCAGAGCTATCAGTATGTCCTTGTATCTCTACAATGTAGGTACTATTTTCAACTAAAAATTGAAAAATTCTCTCAATCTCTCCCTCTGCACCTTTTTTTAATGTTGCTTTATTAGAGTCAAATTTAAGATTTTTTAAAATCATATTTTTCATTGAATTATTTACACTTAATGACTTCTCTTCCAAAAGTTCTATCTCATATCTATTTTTAAAATAGACAATTTTCCCCCAGTAGAGACTCTTTTTATCGTAAATTTTAAAGAAAAGATAATCTTCTCCTTTAAACAAAAGCGTACCATTTTTACTGTTTATAAGATTTTTCACTTCACTTAAAAAATTCTGTCTAGACGTAGATTCTAACGCATATATATTGTTCCAATACTTTCCTTTTAACGTTTCAGAAGTTAAACCTTCTCTATCTTTAAAAAATATCCTTAACTTTCCTATATCTTCAAAACTTACATTTTTCTCTTCTACTTGGCTATAAAATTGGAAAGGTATTTCATTTGCAAAAATATTTGCACTTAACCCCAACAGTATAACCATAGCTTTTTTATTAAACATTTTTAAAACCTTTTCTAATTTTTTTGAATCTTAAACTATAGTAGACATTTCCCCTGGATTACTAACTGTAATAAGACCTAACCACATACAATTTAACATCGAACTGTTATTAATAATTGGCATATTTCCAACCAATACAGTTGGGTTTGCAGGAGTCCATGGAGTTACTATATTTGGTATACATGGCATAGGAGTAAATACTCCCATTGCAGCACTTGTAGCTGCAATTACAGCAGGATTACTTGGAGATTGACACATTCCAAAAGGTACAATATTAACAAATGGAATATTGTCCATTATATTCGCTGATGGCATGTTTTCCATCAGTACTCTATTTTTTGGTAATACTATCATTGTACTTGGAGCTATTCCAAAAGTACATGTCAACATTGCACCATTACATACACCTATACCCATAATCTATCCTTTATTCTTTATCGTATCTATTTAAAGACACTTCGTTTTACATCAAAGTACGTCTTATACCCTTGACTACTAAAAATATGCTCACTAGAGACCACATAATATTCGCCATTAATCAAATCGCCAATTTTTTTAATATTAATCATCTTTCCTGCTGTAATTTTAGGCTCTCCCACAGCTAGACCATAACCCGTTATGTATTCCATATTAAGTTGATTTAATCGAGCATGAGCCAAATTATCAGCTTCACTTTGTGTTCGTATAGGAATATCTACTTTAAAAATTTTAGAATCCATATTTTTAAATTTTCCTTTTAGACTACCTGCTCCACTCTCTCCTGTTATAGATTTTTTCTCATCCCCTGCTCTTGCAGTTCCTTTTATGAGCTTCTTTTCAGCAGGATTCCATCCTGTAACTTCTACTTCAGAAACTATTTTTGTAGCATCAATAGTAGGATGAAACTCCATAAGATTTTTATCCCATATCAAATCCACACTCTGTTCTCTATTTTCATGACGTGCTTTCTTAAAAATAAGCTTATTCTCTTCTACTTCGACCTCATAATCAATACGTCTTGCTCGCTCTTTTAAAAAATCAAGATTAGATTGATTATTTTGAAATACATACTCAAACTTTTGAGAAGTAGAGTCAATATCCGAGCCTAAACCCAACTCTTGTGCTATCTCTCTTGCGATTTCACTGTCTTTTATCTCTTTAAAGCTTCGTGAATGTTTGGTACGGCTCAATCGAAACATCTTATCAAAGCCAACAAGAGTTAATGTGATTGGTGTACCAGAGGCATACGTATACTTCATCTGAACGATTTCGCCCTCTAGCATTTTAAAAAACTCGTTGTTGTATCCCAATTCTATTAAAATAGTTTGCCCTAAGTCAAAAACTTTCTTATTTTGAATCTTTAGATCTGCATCATTAAAAGAGAGAACAAACATGTCCGATTTTTCCAAACTATAACTCACTTTAGAACTAAGAAGTTTATCTATCATTTTCTGTTCAAGCTTACTTCCATTTACCGATATTTTTATCTCTGGGACTAATTTTTCTTGCATCTTATTACCTTGTTATGTACTAATAAAGTCATATTATTTATGTAAAAAAGATGGAGAAAGAC
>Ga0256826_1002700_pt1 | contig 10749 bp, 6 predicted proteins | sample CV79metaG_FD_185975 | JGI IMG/M metagenome (GOLD analysis project Ga0256826, IMG submission 185975) | Hydrothermal vent microbial communities from East Pacific Rise, Pacific Ocean - CV79 | ecosystem: Environmental > Aquatic > Marine > Hydrothermal vents | place: Pacific Ocean: East Pacific Rise... | reverse complement strand
ATCTAAAAGAAGTAAGTCATAACTCTTATCATATACCGCATTATAAGCCTCTTCTCCATTCATAAAGCCATCTACCTCATAACCAATGTCCTCTAAAAACTCTGTTATACTAATACGAAGAGAGTACTCATCTTCTAACAATAAAATTCTCATTTAATCTTTCCATCTATTTTTTTAATTATTTTTTTATCTAAAACTAGTTGTATAAGTTCATCTTTTGAGTACTTATCTAGTTTATCATAAGCCTCATCAAGAAGCTCCTGTCTATCTTCCTTAGCGACAACATCCTTAAAGTAGAGTAGTGATGCAAGGGAGTGCTTCTCATAAATATCAGCTTTATAGTGCTCTTCTTTTACAATATTTACAAGATTACTCCGTGTGACATTAATTAAAAAAGATATATCATCATCCGGATCTCTAAAGTAATCCAAATACTTTTCAGGCAGTACAAAAAGATACCCACCTATAGTTTGAGATGCCCCATTACTCATCGCCTCATAAAATATATACATACCGTTTATATAAACTATCCGTCCAGACTTAAGCTCTTTAAAATTTACTTTATTTAATGTCCCAACATGCGAGTGGTTATATGTTGTATTTGCAACAACATAATTATTTACTACAAGGTTATCTCTCATAAGAACAGCGATATCAAGATGCTTCTGGTCAAGCAATACATAGAGGTCTATTCCTATACTACTAAAAAATTCAGTAAGAGATTCAAAAAAAGATATTACTTCTACAAAACCAAGAAGAAGACCAACCTCATCATAAATAGGTACTGTAGCCTTTATACCTAAACGTCGTCCTATTTCGATAGAGGTACGTGGGGTTTTATGTGTTTTAAAATAATCAAGATCTGTTCTATAATCTCCTAGTGGCATGCCGGCATAAATATTATCCCAACTTCTTGCAAATATGGTGTACTCACTTGTAATAATCTGAGTACGAATAAAACGATTTGTATTGTTATCGATACTTTTCATAGTATCAGAGAGTATCTCATAACCTAAATCTTCATCATCATTTTCTAAGGCATCAACAAGCCCTTTATCTTTAGAGAGCACAATTGCTAACTCTAAGGCATCCATCTGCTTATCTTTAAGTTGAGACTCTAGGGCTATTGTACACTGATCTAAAATATGATCGAGCTTTTGATCTTTTATCTCAGATTTAAAATAAAAAATAGTACTTATTGCAATAATAGAGAAGAGTATAAATATCAAAAGTAGATTCTTTAACAACTTTTTCTCCTCTTTTTTCGTCATTGTACTCAAAATTAATCAAAAATATTCTACAATCTAACTTAAAATAGATAATATGTGGAGTTTCTTAATGATTGATTTAGATACAGAAATTTGTGTTTGTAACGGTTTAAGTGTTCAAGATATTGCTGAGTGTATCAAAGAGAATGACCTGCACACACTAGAGGCACTACTTAAAAATGATATCTGTCCCATGGGTAATAAGTGTGAATCTTGTATAGATGAGGGGTTTAACAATGATGGTCTGAATCTACCTATGGTTCTAGCAATGGTAAAAAAAGAGTTAATCTAAACATTTTGAATAAACTTCACTGTAAAGATTGTTCCTTTTTTTGTTGTGTGGACTTTTATATTACCTAAAAACTGTTTTTGCACTATCATATTTGACATATAAAGACCTAATCCAGTTCCATTTTTACCCTTAGTACTAAAATAGGGTTCAAATATTTTTTCAATATTACTCTCTTTAATTCCACCTGCATTATCTTCTATGGATATATAGACATATTTATCTTTAACTCTACTTTTAATTGTTATGAATTTACTCTCCTGATTTAACTCTTCAAAAGCATCTAATGCATTGTTTATAATGTTAAGCAAAACTTGTATTAGCTCATTCATATAGATATCTAGTGCTATCTGCTCCTGGATTTCAATATTTATTTTAACATTGGAGGTTTCTACTCTTGCTATATTGAGTGCTAGTGCCTTGTCAATAAGCTCAAATATCCCCGTCTCTGTTGATTTTTTATTTGGAGAAAAATATGTTTGAAAATCATCAACCGTTTCAGAGAGGTAGATAATCCTATCACTAATATCTGAGAGAACCTGATCCATCTTATTCTCACTTATACCATTCCCCATTAGACGTTCTATTTGAAGATTTGAAATCTGAAGAGTAATTGTTGAGAGCGGTTGTCTCCACTGATGGGCAATCATACTCATCATCTCTCCCATTACTGCCTGTTTTGACTGAATAGTTAAAATTTCATCTTTCTCAACTAACTCTTGAATAGTTTTTTCAAGAACCTTATGTGAGCTTTTTAATCTTCTTTGATAATACATCATCACACTCAGCAAAATAAGTGCTGCAATCAAAATTTTATATACAAGAGAGTAGTCTTGCACTTGATGATAACGAGTAAGTCTCCAACTTTTAACAATAGTGTCTATTTTCTGAGGGGAGATAGCATTGAGGGATTTTTCTATTATTGAAAAAAGTATTGGATTATCTTTTTGAACTCCTACACTTCCTCTTATTACGTTTTTTTTATCTAAAAAGCCGTTAATTTTAAGCTCCCCATAACCATATTTATCTATGAGATAATCGGCTATCTCATTGGCTGCTATTACTGCGAAGACATCATTTGCTATGACTCTTTTCATCATTTTATTGATACTATTCTCCACTTCTATATCTAAGAAAGGGTTAAACTCTAAGATTTTTTTCTTATGTGCTTCAAACTGAACAAGAAGTTTTTTTCCTCTAAGTTCACTTGGATCTTGTGCAAATGATCTGTTGATTGCACTTATAAGTGTAAAGTGTGTTTGAAAAAATGGTTTAGTCATTTTTAAATTTTTAAAAGTTTTACTTTCTGCTGGAAGGATAGAAACAATTTGACACTCTTTATTTTTAACCTTAAGGGAGAGATCTTTATAATCTTTAGTAGGAATTGGATTAAACTGTATTCCTGAAATGATAGAAATTTCATCATATACTCCACCCATAATTCCACTATGCTTCTTCTCTATGTACCCATCAATCGGAAATATATTAGGGTGCAGACATATATCAATTGTATTATGAGTATTTAAGTAGTCTCTCTCAATCTTTGAAAAAAGTATCTCTCTATTGCTTGTAATATCATCAAAAATAAAATCATCTAAATTTTTATCAAATCCAACTTTATAATACTCTTTAAATAGTGCTATCTGCTTATTTAAAAAGTTTTTATCAATAGAACCAATATCATAAGTATAAGGAAGGATAAGCTTTTCGACACCTATTGCTTCAGCTTTCATCTGTTTTTTTGATATTTTTTTTGTATATTTATCATATATAATATCGATAATTTCATCTTTATGACTCAGGGCATACTGCCACCCTTTTATAGAAGCATTTTTAAAAGCACGTACTCTATGTGGATTATTTTGCGTCTCTTTAAGAGATGTAAAGAGTTCAAGTTGCAGTACAAAAAGATTATCATCACTAGGGTCAAGAACATTATATTTAACACCGCGTTCATCTAGTTTTTGGACCTCATTTGATACAAATGCACTCACAGCAGAAACTTCTTTATTTATAAATTCTTCAATGCCATATGTATGTGGAACAAGTTCAACATCATCAATACTTACACCATAAATATCAAAATATGGTTTAAAGTTAAGTATAAAATCCTCTTTAGTTGTAGCCATTATTTTTTTACCAACAAGGTCAATAGGGGATTTTATCTCCTCTTGTGTTACTAAGACTAAGGCTGCACGTTTAAAAAAAGAGGCTACTAGTTTAACAGGCTTGCCTTTTAAGTAATCAACAAGAGAGGAGGAGTTGTAAATCCCATATTCAGACTTACCACTTACGACATCATCCTCTATATCCATACCAAACTCATACTCTTTTAACTCAACATCAAGTCCAGCATCTCTATAGAAGCCCTTCTCTTTAGCTGCGATAAAACCAGCAAATTCAAACTGATACTTCCAGTGTAACTGTAGTGAGATTTTATCAAGCTGTTTCTCTTGAACCTGGCTCGACTCAAGAGAACTCAATAATAATAAAAGAAAGAGTAGGTACTTTAGCATTCCATTCTACTCTTTAATCAACTTAAGTACTTCTTCAAACCCACCAGCTACTATTTTGAGTGCCGAACAAGCTATCATAAGGTTGATTGGATGGTTAAAATCTTCAATAAAACGGCCTTCATCATCTAAAAACTGACCATTTTCTTCCTTCGCTTCAGGGAACTCTTCAAGATAATCTCTTATACTATTCATATACCCATAAACTTTTTTACCTTTGGCATAAGCATATCCACACTCCCAGACAGTTCCACTATCAGCCTCTTTGCCACGAAAAAGATTAAGATTAGCGATAACTATGTCACACTCATCGATAAGCTTCTCATTGGCTATAAAAATATCTTGTGCCACTTTTTGCTTGGGCTGATTAAAATCAACAATATTATCTAATGGGTAGTGACCACTAAAACCATACTTCGCACACAGTTTCGAGTATCTATTTCCAATTTCAACAGAGTCTCTCTCAAAAACATCTGGACCAGCTATATATATTTTTTTCATACTGTTATCATACTACTTTTAACTTTAATTGGTATAATTTCACTATGAATTTTAAATTACTTTTACCTATACTCCTTCTCATATCAAGTTTATCAGCAGATGATTTTTTGAAAACTACCTACTCCTTTAAAAATGTAAGTATCAACTACCTAGATTGGAGTTCCAAAACGGAGGAAAATACTTTTCAAGAGGACTTCACTTATTTGGAATTTGAGGGTGGTGCTGGATTTTCTTGGGGAGAATTTTATATGTTCTTTGACATGGAAAACCCTACAAAATCATGGAGTGATGAACCTGCTGGAGATATGCGTTTAGTTTTAAAACCTATTTTAGACATCAACATAGTCAATAACTTTGCGATTCATATTCAAGACTACAATCTTCAATCAAAAGAGTTTTTTGTGAGTAATCTTGTAGTTGGAGCCTCTTATAAATTTACAACAGACTTCGGCTTATGGATAAAACCTTTTATAGGTGCACACTATCAAGAGAGCACTTACTATAGTGGGATGAATGGCTACATGGCAGGATGGGCATTTCTTTATAACTTTAAAATCTCTCAAGAGAAATTTTCACTCTCACAGTGGCATGAGCATACCTTTGAGAGAGATAGTAAGAATGGCTACGATGGTGATATTGGTACTCAGGGTGCCTTGGCATTTTGGTGGCACCCTACAGATACCATAACAACAGGTATCCAGTATAGATATGCAGACTATGAGTTAGGCAGTAACGAATACCAAGATGGACTCATATACTCTTTAAAGTACAATTTCTAAGTACAGATAACTCTAGTGACACAGGCTGTCACTCCCCTTCTTTATACTTCTTCTACAAGTAAAAACTCTGCTCTTAGGAGCCAAATATAGCTAACTTAGAAAAAATGTGTCGCTAAGTTATAGAATTACAAGGACAATGATATGAGTACTTTAGGCGAGAAAATGACTGCACACAAAAAGATGCAAAGTATAGTTGAGAACTTAAACTCTGAGCATATAGGTGATTCTACTGCTAAAGATTTAAACCAGCTATTTGAACTGTTTGGCAACTCTTATCTGTTAACAACAAGAGGTGAATATTACTACTTAGAAGATGCTAAAGCACTCTTAGCAAAATGTTTAGAGAGAATTAGAAAAGAGTACAGTGCAAAGTTTATGACTTCTATTGGTTTAATAATGATGTTTCAGGAGGATGAGTAGTCTTAGAGGTATTCGCATCTTTAGCTTAATGAAAATTTTTGCTCTTAAATAATCACTTTTTATTATAACTGACTAGATAATTATCAACCACCTTTAACTTTAAACTTTTAGTAAATCCATTGTGTATTTTTATTGGATGAGTATATTAAACTCATCCAAACAATCGTGAAAATCACCATATACTATGACTCTACTCAAAAAGATTTCTATTTTCCATAAAGGTTTTCAAACTAAACTCATCTTTAAAACTCTCTTCATCGTCTATATCTAAAGCTTTACCATATGCTTTGATTAACTCAAGTAAAAGAGCAGAATCATTGAGAATTTCTTCTTTTATGATGTTAAACTGCTTTCGTTTTTCTTTTTTGTCTGTCTCTTTATCTAGTTGTATATAAAGTGCAGATAGTTTACTTTTTAATATATTTTCATCATTTTCTGTACTTTTAATATATACACCTAAGTGTCTTAATACAGCATCTTCATCTAATAGTGAACCATAGTTTAATGAATCACTTAATGAAAAGTTTTGGTTTCTGTTACAGATATAGTATAAATTATCTGTAAATAGCTGGCTTTGTGCTTCCGGTCGTTCTTTTATAGATAACACTATTTTTATTTTATACACATCATCTGAAATAGAGTCTACTATTTCTAAAGCTCTTTCTATATTAGCTGTTTTTGTTACGATAGAGGTTAAAGCTTGTGATCTTTTCCAATCATCGGAAATAGAGGCTGCTATCTCTAAAGCTCTTTCTATATCATCTGTTCTTGCCACTATAGAGGCTAAAACTTCTGATTTATACCCATCATCTGAAATAGAGTCTGCTATCTCTAAAGCTTTGTCTAAAAGCATACTATCAGCTGTTCTTTCTACTATAGAGATTAAAGCTTCTGATTGTCTCCAATCACACAAAATAGAGTCTGCTATTTCTAAAGCTATTTCTAAAAACATACTATCATCTGTTCTTAATGCTATAGAGGCCAAGGCTTCTGATTTTTTCCAATCACCTGAAATAGAGCCTGCTATCTCTAAAGCTCTTTCAATATCATCTATTTTTGCTACTATAGAGGCTAATGCACTTGAGTTACTACTATCATCTGCAATGGAGTTTGCTATTTCTAAAGCTTTCTCTATATTATCTGTTTTTACTGCTATAGAGGCTAAAGCTCTTAATCTTTCAGCATTATCTGAAATAGAATCTACTATTTCTAAAGATTTTTCTATATTATCTGTTTTTGCTATTATAGAGGCTAAGGCTCTTGACTTATAAATATCAAATGAAATAGAGTCTGCTATCTCCACAGCTTTATCTAAAAGTGCACTCTCATCTGTTCTTGCTACTATAGAGGCTAAAACTTCTGTTTTTCTCCAATCAGAAATAGAGTCTACTATCTCTAAAGCCTTCTCTAAAAGAGCACTGTTATCTGTTTTTGCTGTTATATAGGCTAAGGCTTCTAATTTTTTTGAATCATCTGAAATAGAATCTACTATCTCTAAAGCTTTTTCTATATCATCTGTTTTTGCTGCTATAGAGGTTAAAGCTTGTGATCTTTTCCAATCATCGGAAATAGAGGCTGCTATCTCTAAAGCTTTTTCTATATCATCTGTTTTTGCTGCTATAGAGGCTAAGACTCTTGACTTATTCCAATCATCTGACCTAGAGTTTTCTATCTCTAAAACTTTCTCTAAAAGAGCACTTTCATCTGTTCTTGCTACTATAGAGGCTAAAACTTCTGTTTTTCTCCAATCAGAAATAGAGTCTACTATCTCTAAAGCCTTCTCTAAAAGAGCACTATTATCTGTTCTTGCTACTATAAAGGCTAAAGTTTTTGATTTCTTCTCATCGTCTGACATAGAACCTACTATCTCTAAAGCTTTCTCTAAAAGAGCACTATTATCTGTTTTTTCTGCAATAGAGGCTAAAACTTCTGATTTTTTCTCATCATCTGACATAGAACCTACTATTTCTAAAGCTTTCTCTAAAAGAGCACTATCATCTGTTTTTGCTGCTATAGAGGCTAAAACTACTAGTTTACAGTAATCATCTGAAAAAGAGTTTGCCATCTCCAAAGCTTTCTCTAAAAAAGCATTCTCATCTGTTCTTGCCACTATAGAGGCTAAAACTTTTGATTTTCTCAAATCATCTGGAATAGAATCTGTTATCCCTAAAGCTCTTTCTATATCATCTGTTCTTGTTGCTATTGATTCTAAGGCTGCTAATTTACTCCAATCATCTGAAGTAGAGTCTGCTATCTCTAAAGCCTTCTCCAAAAGAGCACTGTTATCTGTTTTTGCTGCTATATAGGCTAAGACTTCTGATTTATATGCATCAACTGAAATAGAGTCTGCTATCTCCAAAGCTTTTTCTAAAAGAGCACTATTATCTGTTCTTACTGCTATAGAGGCTAAAACTTCTGGTTTATACACATCAACTGAAATAGAGTCTACTATTTTCAAGGCTTTCTCTAAAAGAGTGCTCTCGTTTAGTCTTACTACTATAGAGGCTAAAACTTTGGATTTATTCTCATCAGATTTTCTTTCATCATATAAAGCACCTGAAATAGAGTCTTCTATCTCTAAAGCTTTTTCTAAAAGAGCACTATTATCTGTTCTTACTGCTATAGAGGCCAAGGCTTCTAATTTTATCTCATCATCTGAAATAGAGTCTGCTATTTCAATTACAAAATTTGTATAATGAGCTATCTTAATATTTAAACATAACAATGCTTTAAACCCATCTCCAAATATCTCTGACCAAATATACTTATACTCTTTAAAAAGTTTCTGATTCTCTGGCTTATCTAGATTCCAAATTATCTCCATAAATATATGAAAAAAAGATTCTTTAAAATCCTCTGCATATTGAAGTACTCTGTCATAGTCTTCCATGAGAAGAGCTAACTCATGTCCATATTTTATTTCATCTAGATTAGATTTGTTACTACTCTCATAAGTTGTAAAGTATGTTTGTATAAATTCTTTAGTTTCATTTGATATTTTGTAGTCGTTAAAGCTTTTGTAGTCTCTATTCTTTATCTCTTCGTAACTTATTGTCTCTTGATGTATCTTAAACCAGATGTATTTAAAGAGTATGCCAAGGTAGTTATTTTTAAAAAAAGTAGCTAGTTTTTTATCTTCCTTTTTATCTACAAGTAGTTCTTGTAGATTTTCTATGAATTCAAAGAGATCAGACTCCTCTTTTAGGTAGTAAAACTCATCAAATGTAGCTTTGTACTGCTCAACTTGGTAGGATGCTATGGGTATAGTATTACTAAAGGACTTGTAGTCTACTGTTAGTATATCTTGAAGGTTTATAGTTTGGTCTGTGAAGTAGGCCTTTATAGCTTCCTTGACTGAAAGATGATAGAAACTATAGTTGTCGTCTGCATTTTGAGTTAAAAATATCTCTATCTTAGAGAAGTACTTATTTTGAAACTCTTTTTTGTCTATGAATGTGTGCAAGTTTATGACTAAGTTATAAAACGAGTCAAATGCTACTGCCTTATGTGCAAAGAAGAGTATGTAGAGTATCTGTGAAGATATGGTGTCTAACTCCCTAAAAGCTTGATTATAGAAGTCATCTAAACCCGATGGGAGTTCTTTGGCATAACTTAGTATGGCATTTGATATGTCTGCATCTTGAGTATCAAAGCTTATGAGTTTATCTGTTATGTAAAAGATGTAAAGGGGAAGACCTTCTGATCTCGCAAATATCTCACTTTGAATCTCTTTGTACTTATCTGTACCTCTTTTTATATCTTTAGTGAGTACTTCATTTATGAGAGTCTCTACTTCAAACTCATTCAGCCCTCCCAAGGCTATAGAAACTTTGTCTATTTCGTAATTCTTTATCTTGAGTATGTTTAGTGCACTATTAACAAGTTTAGTCTTTAACATCTCTACAATATCAGAGTAACCACGAGTGGTAAACACTATGTGAATGCTTCTGGGAAGATGAGTAAGTGGTAGACTTTGTAAAAACGACACTGGTGCTTGAAACTCATCGAGTCCATCTATAACTAGAAGTAAAGGTTCTTTCAGCTTCTCTTGACAAGTAGCAAAAAGGTTTTCAAGCTTTTCTATCTGTGTTGGGTTTTCTGCTTCTAGTTTAGGAACTATTATATCCATACTTGAGAGATAGCCTGCTAGTTTGTTGTAGAAGTACTGAGGCTCATCTGAGTCCATCTCATTTTTTCTAGCATAGAAGATGTAGCTGTTTAGTTTCCCTTCTTTTTTTTCTAAAACTTCTTTGAGTTCCTCCTGAAGTTTAGATATAAATGCAGACTTCCCTGTCCCTGGTTTTCCTTTTATGGTTATGACTGAAGATTCTTTCTTCTTGATACCCATGAGTATATGTTCTTTGGAGATTTTGAGTTCTTCTTCTCTTCCTATAAAGACAGAGAGAAGATTACTACGGCGTTTGTCATCAGAGGTTGAGTGGGCATTTATCTCTTTTTGGACTGCTACTATCTCTTGGAGTGAAGCATTTATTTCGTTGTTCTCTGAGAAGTAGTAGTAATGGTTATGGCTGTAGTCTATGTAGTAAGACTTAGATGCACGACCATCGTTGTAAAAAAAGAGTTTTATTTTGTGAGACTCACGACACGAGAACTTATCACACTGTAGGTAGATCATGAGTGGGGAGAGTTGATACTCTTTATCTTTGTACTTTGCTACTATTTTAAGTGGTATGTGTTCATCTTCTTTGATTTGGGCTTCTATCAGGGCAAATGAAAGTTCTTTGTCACTTAGAAGAGTAGCTATCTTAGACTCTAGTGCTTCTATGACTGCATTTAGGTTAGAGAGTATAAGTTCTGCTTGTTTGGTGTCATTTGCATTAAATGATGCCCCATGACCTTTGAGTTTGTTTCTAAAATTGACTATATACTCTTCAAGGAGACTCCAGAGTGTTTTTATGTTTTTCTTTTTTGCATCGCTATTGTCTAAGATGATGTTTTCAGCCATATCTAGTTGTAAG
>Ga0256826_1002699_pt1 | contig 10749 bp, 9 predicted proteins | sample CV79metaG_FD_185975 | JGI IMG/M metagenome (GOLD analysis project Ga0256826, IMG submission 185975) | Hydrothermal vent microbial communities from East Pacific Rise, Pacific Ocean - CV79 | ecosystem: Environmental > Aquatic > Marine > Hydrothermal vents | place: Pacific Ocean: East Pacific Rise... | reverse complement strand
ATTCTTTTAATTCGAGCATTGGGCAACATGATACTTAAATCTTCTTCCAGTTTCTCGGTACCAAAACCTTTCATTCTTACTTCTTGGCTTCCGCAGCTTCCACATTGATGAAATAGATGAGAGGAGTGCCCACAAATATGACAACGTAAGCGATTCTGGTTTTTATGGTAAACCAAACTCACATCGCAATTGGGGCATTGAGGTATCCAATTGCAAACTTCACATTCCAAACGAGGTGCGAAACCTCTTCGATTTTGAAATAGAATGATTTGCTCTTTCCTTTCTAATGCTCCCTTTATATGTGCCATCATAAAGGCAGAAAAATGACCATTCATTGTCTTACGGCGAGTCTCGTTTTTTATATCTGCCACTAATATTTCGGGCAGCCTACCTTCACCATACCTTTCTTTTAGAGTAACCAAACCATATTTACCCTGCCTAGCATTAAAAAAAGTTTCTACAGCAGGGGTCGCTGAACCTAAAATCACTTTTGCACCATGCTGATGTGCTAATACTATGGCAGCATCACGAGCATGATAACGTGGAGCTGGATCAAATTGCTTATAGGAAGTATCATGTTCTTCATCAACAATAATAAGCCCTAAATTTTTAAAAGGTAAAAACACACCAGAACGTGCCGACAAGATAATTTGGTAAGAGGGTTTGCCTTCCTCCTCTTTTAATACTTTATTCCAAATTTCTACTCGCTCGTGAATATTATAGCGAGAATGATACACTCCAACTTTTTCGCCAAAATATTTTCGTAAACGATTTACAATTTGAGCCGTTAAAGCAATCTCCGGAAGAAGATATAAAACTTGTTTGCCTTGTTCCACCATTTCGGCCATAGCCTTTATGTATATTTCCGTTTTTCCGCTACCCGTAACACCATGAAGCAAACAAACTGGTTTTTTCTCTAGGTTTTGTCTAATCTCGCTATAAGCTCTTTCCTGGGCTTCACTTAATTCTATATCAGATACTTCGTTAAGTTTTGGAAAATCTTTTAATCGACTAACAGTTCTTTCAAAAGACTCAAACACATTCTTCTTTTCCAGTGATTTTAAAGCAGCAGCACCTTTTTCCATCTGCTCAAGAAGTATTTTTTTTCTAATAAAAGCTCTGTTTTCTCCTTCTTTTTGTGATAAGTGAAGATAAGCCATTAATACTTCCAATTGTTTAAAGGCTCGTTTTTCCAATTCTTCAAAAAGAGTTCTTAATTGTTCGTCGCTAGAAAAATCATGATGCAAACGAACCAAGATCTCAGTACGAACCTTATATTTTTCTTCCAGCTCTTCTTCCATTAAAACCACTCCTTTTTCCATAAGGGCTTTAATGATTGGAAATACTTTCTTTTGCTCAGTAATTTGTGTGGCTTGGCTAAGACTGAGAGAATCTTGACTTTGTAAAGCTACTAAAAGCATGTTTTCTTTCTCGTTCAGCTGAATTTTACCCGGAATAAAATCGGGATTTAGCACCAATTGAGATTCGCTACTTAATTTGAAAGCACTAGGTAAAGCTGCATTCATTACTTCCCCTAAGGAAGAAATATAGTAATTAGCAATCCATTCCCAAAACTCCAATTGTTTTTTATAAATAATGGGATTATTATCCAATACAGCGATAATATATTTTGGGACATACTCAGTAGGAACTCTCTCATGAACTTCCTTTATAATGGCAGAATAAACCTTTCTTTGTCCAAATTGCACTACCACACGTATACCTTGCAGCACCCATTTATTCATTTCGTAAGGCACACGATAAGTGAAAGTTCCATTAACAGGTAATGGCAGAATAAGGTCTACAAAAAAGGTTTTTCTTTCCATAATTTAAGGTGAACAAAGGTAGGAAAAATAGCTGTTAATAGGCACGATTCTCTTAATTCCAGTTTTAAATAATTTCAAAAAAAGCAGTACTTTCGCAAAAAAAGCAGATGTCGGTTGTATTAGATAATATTACTAAAATATACGGGGAACAAAAAGCATTAGACAATGTAAGCCTAAGTATTGCTAAAGGTGAAATTACTGGTTTATTAGGCCCAAATGGTGCCGGGAAATCAACTATTATGAAAATCATTAGTTGTTTTCTTCCCCCCACATCCGGACAGGCTAAAGTTCACGATTTGAATGTAATGGATAATCCACAGCTTGTAAAAGCTAAAATTGGATATCTTCCAGAGCACAATCCTTTATATCCTGATATGTATGTACGAGAATACCTCCATTATATAGCAGGTATATACAAAATGAAAGGTTCAATTGAGTTAAAAATAAATGAAGTAATAGAACTTACCGGTTTGCAAATTGAGCAAAATAAAAAAATTGGGGCTTTATCAAAAGGTTATAAACAAAGAGTTGGTTTAGCCCAGGCACTCATTCACAACCCTGATGTATTGATTCTTGATGAACCTACTACCGGTTTGGATCCCAACCAACTGATTGAAATTCGAGAGCTGATTAAATCTATTGGGAAAGAAAAAACTGTACTCCTTTCCACCCATATCATGCAGGAAGTTGAAGCCATCTGCGATAGAGTAATCATTATAAATAAGGGAAAAATTGTTGCTAATGATACTACTTCCGCTCTTAGTAAAATGCTAGGTTCTACAGAGAGTATTATGCTAGAAATAGACAAGAAAGTAGAACTAAAAGAAATTGAGAGAATAAGAGGAGTTGTGCATGTAATAGATTTGGGAGATTATAAATATGAACTTTCTTGTGAAGATAGTAAAGAAGTGCGACAAGATATTTTCCAATGGGCAATAAAATCTAATACTCAGATATTAAGTATGAATAAAAAGGAGAATAATCTGGAGAATATCTTCCATAAACTCACGAAATAGGCATCTCTAAATTTATAGTTAATCAATAATCATTAACGCTTATTCATTCGTTATATACAAATGCTCATTTCTAAGTTCTGCTAAGAAAATGCATTGTATATTTGCTTTGTTGTTTAAGATACCCCGCTTAAATAATTGACGCATAAATTTACTTCTCTCCAAGAATTAGGTAAGCTCCCCCAGCTTACCTTTTTTTATTCCTGTTATAAAAACAAAAATAATAGCATTAAATAATTAAACACTAGCTTTTAGTAATCAATAAGCTCTGTTTGAACATTTGTTGCATTGAGAGCCACAATAGTATATATATTTGCCAGCATAAGGCATTAACCCTGCTTTAAAAATTGACGCATAAATTTACTTCTCTCCAAGAATTAGGTAAGCTCCCCCAGCTTACCTTTTTTTATTTCTGCTATAAAAACAATAATAAAAACATTAAATAATTAGACTCTAGCTTTTATTAATCAATAGGCTCTGTTTGAACATTTGTTGAATTGAGTACCATGATATTATATATATTTGCTAGCATAAGACATTAACCCCACCTTATATTTTGACGCATATATTTACTTCTCTCCAGAAGTTAAGCAAGTCTCCCTCAGGCTTGCTTTTTTTTTGATACTTTTACCAAGCAGTAAAAAAACTAATAATGAAAATAGGTGTATTAATTCTAGCGGCTGGTTTCTCAAATAGGATGGGAGTCAATAAAGCATTATTAAAGTTTAATAAGGATTATACTTTTCTTGACCAACTCGTTTCACAATACCAACTTACTGAAATAAATAAAATAACCATTATCTCTCAAAATGATAGTCTTCCCATCCATTCTTCGATTTTCTCAAAAAAAATACAATTTGTTAAAAATGAATATCCTCGATTGGGTCGCTCTTACTCAATTCATTTAGGTCTGCAATCATTCAAATCTTTCGATTTTGTTTTTATTCAGAATATTGATAATCCGTTTACTAAATCGGAACTTCTTATTTTAATGATATCACAAGCACGGAGTAATATAGCTCTAGTACCACAAGTAAAAAGTAAAAACTCACACCCTATATTAATTCCCCAAACACTCTGCGAGAAAATCATGAATGAAAGAGCTAAATCTTTCGATTTTAGGGACCTATTCACTAAATTTTCAAAAAGATATATTCAGTGGGACGAGGAAAACATTCGTGCTAATATTAACACTATGAAAGAATATGAACGATGGCTTTCTTATTAATTGCATTTGTATTCGCTTTTTATGTTTGCTAGAATTTACTATTTTTGAAAAAAACCTAATATGAACTGGTATATATTTTGGATAGTTATTTACATGATTTTTATCATTTACCTGACTTTAAAACATGTTAATTCCCACGACTTAGAAAACTACTTAGTTAATAATAGAAAAACAAAACTCATTCCCCTTGTGTTTACTACTTTGGCTACTTTTGTTGGAGGGGGAACGTCTATTGGTCTTATGGCTTTAGGTTACGAGTCAGGATTTGCTGCCATAGGTATAGGTATTGCCTATGTTATAGGTTTTATGATTATGATTCGCTATGCTGGAAAAATTCATGCTATGGGAGTAAAGGAAAAAATTTATTCTTTTCCGCATTTCTTAAATTTGAGGTATACCAAACCTGAAAAAGATGCTGGTTTTGCCAAATTATTTTCATCAATGGTGACTGGGGTTAATGTATTTATCTTTTTCTTTCTTTTGGCTGCACAATTTGTAGCTATGGCTAGTCTATTGAAGTTTGCTTTCAATGTTGATTATACTTATGCAGCTGTTATTTCGGGGATAGTTATAATTGGGTATACTGCTTTAGCCGGAATGGCTGGAGTTATTATTACCGATACTGTTCAATTTATTATCATTGTTTTGATGATTATATTTATCTTTATTCCAGGGATTTTAACGGATACGGTTGGTTTGAGTAGATTGAGTGAGTTGCCTGCCGAGATGACAAATGGAATGGCTGAAGGGCTTGCATTTTTGGTTGCCTTACCTTTGTTTTTAAGCTGGTCTGTTTTGGTAAGAATGGATATATGGCAAAGAGTATTGGCTGCAAAAAGTGATAGTGTAGCAAAAAAAATGAGTTTTTGGTCGGGTATAGGAATGCTTCCTTTTTATATCATTTTTCCATTAGTGGGTATGACTATTAGAATTACCCATGGAGATGCCATATTGAGTGAAGATGTAACGTATTTGTTTTTAAATGACCATGCTAGCATTGCGGTATTAAGCTTTGCTGTAGTTGGCCTTTTGAGTGCTTTGATGTCCTCCGGTGATAGCTTTTTAAATATTATTTCTATTTCAGCTGCTAAAGATTTTTCAGGTTGGAAACATGAAGATAAATCGTCAATTCAAGTACAAAAGACTATAAGAATTATTAGTGTTGTTTTCGGAATTTTGGCTTTATTTATAGCTTTGAGTTTCCCTAATATTGTTGACCTTATGATTATGGGAATCTCCATGATAGTTATCTATACACCTATAACACTTTTGGCTCTTTCAAAAAAAAATCATTACGAATATCGTTATGTTGCTTTGTGGAGCATCATTTTAGCTTTTATAGTGAATATTACTTTTTTTATGTTGGGAGTGTTTTTACCAGAGCAGTTTAACCCAAAATCGTCCTTTATCCCAGCTTTTTTAGTAGCTACTATTAGTACTCTTATTGGAATGGCTGTTGTTGGTAGACGATTAAAAATGAGAGCTTAAATTAAGATTATTCATTTTTTTTAATTAATACATAAACCCAAAAAGCCATAAAGGAATGGTGTTACCAAAACCATACTCTATATTGTCTTTAATAATATAGGCATGCTCAAGCTCCTCAATTTGCGTTTTTGATTTGTTTTTTCCTCCTATTTCAAATATCAGTTTACCGTCCACCATAAAATCAGCTTTCTTAGGATAGGTAACCGTATGTTTTACCGATACTTGATTAAGAAAAAACGTTTCTCTAATGCTTCCTGTATCTGTATATGGATCACCCAAAGCATAGGCGATATTGGTGTCGCCCAAATATAGCTTTTCTGGCTTGGTCATATAATTAATGCCATGTTTGTCGCGCCCTAACCATTTAATTATTTGTGCTTTATCAAGATAGTATAAATACCTCAACAAAGTATCACGTGTGCTTCCTACTTGTCTGGCTAACTCTTCTATATTTGGCGTATAGGGGGTAATTTTAGAAATAATAGAGAGCAATTTTTTTATTTTAATGATAGAGTTAAAATCAATTTTATAAATTGCTGGCAAATCGCTTTCCACTACTAAATTCACAGTATTCATTAGTTGCTTTAAATAAGCTGTTCCTGTATTTTTAAAGAATGGATAATAGCCAGTTTTTATATATTCATTAAACATGGGTAGTGGCTTTATAGCATCCATTACCCTATCGCAACGCTCTGTATGCGAATGGAGAATTTCGTCTAAACTTAACTTTGGTAGTTTTATTTTATACTTGAATTCCAAGAACTCGCGAAAAGAAAGTCCGGGCAAGTGATATATCAAAGCTCTGCGACTTAAATCATGCGTTCCCTTATATATTTCCAATGCAGACGAACTGGTGAATACCACTTTTATCCCGGGCAAGCTATCGTATATGTTTTTTATCTCTTGCGACCAATTGGGATATTTATGAACTTCATCGAGAAATAAATACTCTCCTCCCATTTTATAAAAGTCTTCAGCAAAATAGATGAGCTTATTTTCGGTAAAATAGATATCATCCAAGCTAACATAAAGCGCTTTGTTTTTATTCGGCAGGCTTTTTAAGTGTTGTATAAGTATGGTTGTTTTGCCATATCCTCTTGCGCCAGATATGCCAATTAGTTGATTTCCCCAATCGATTTCTTCTGCAATATATCTGCTAAAAACTGTTGAAGTTCTTCGTATAGCTTCATTTGATATTCTTATAAGCCTTTCCATGTTTTCTGTATTTTCTCTGCGAAGATATATAAAATTACTTATATAAAAGCTATTATTTACATATATATCATATATACATAAGTAATTAATAAGTTTAAAACCACTTATAGAAAAGTGATATAATGTGTAAAAACCACTTATAGAAAAGTGATAAATATTATAAAGTACACTTTTCCTGTAAATAGTAAAACCCAATACTCAAAACAAAATTAATATCACTTTAATAATTTCATACTTTGTTTACTTTTGTATGATGCAAACATCAATAGAAATAAGCTATTATCCCATGCAGGAGGAATTCATACCTTCCATATTGGATTTTGTTCACCGTTTGAAATCATATTCAAATATTCAAGTCGTTTCAACATCTATGAGTACTCAGGTTTTTGGAGAGTATGATGATTTAATGACCATCATAACAAAAGAGATCAAGAAATCTATGGATATTCCTCACTCTGTATTTATATTGAAAATCATCAATTCCGATTTGCAAATTCACCCAAATACTTTTGTTGATGAATGATTTGATACAGTTTTTTTTGGAGCCTTACCAATCGGCAACAGCTTTTAATATTGCACTCGAGTTTTTAGCGGCACTTTTTGGAGTCATTAGTGTATTTTATGCTCGAAAGGAAAATATTTTGGTTTTCCCCACCGGAATTGTGAGTACAGCTATTTATGTGTATTTACTTTCTCAATGGTCTTTGTATGGCGATTTGATTATCAATATTTATTATACTTTAATGAGTATTTATGGTTGGTACCAATGGCGTAAAATTGTTGGTGATAACCATGAGCATATCATGATAAGCAGAACTAGTACCAAAGACAAACTACAAGCTTTTGGAATATTTATTTTCACATCGGTTTTCGTAATCTTTGTTTATAGGTATTATAATGTAATGCCAAATCATTTAGGGTTTTCGGAGAGCGTTTCTTATGCTTGGGAGCGATTAACATCAGGAAATCTTCAGGATTTCAGAAGTGTTACTCCTTTTCTGGATACTTTTACTACTGGTGTTTTCTTTGCTGCTATGTGGTTGATGGCCAATAAAAAAATAGAAAACTGGATGCTTTGGATTGCTGGAAATATTGTTTCTATTCCTCTTTACTTTGTGAAAGGATATGGCTTTACAGGTATTCAATATATCATCTTTTTAATCCTCGCTATTATGGCCTATTTTAGCTGGCGAAAACTGATAATTCAACAAAAGACAGCAAATCCACATGCTTAAAAGAATTGTAATTACAGGACCAGAAAGTACGGGAAAGTCATACCTGACAAAAGCTTTAGCTGAGCATTTTAAAGGAAACTATGTGAAGGAGTTTGCCAGAGAATATATCAATGGCTTAAACAGACCCTATAAAGAAAACGACTTAATAGAGATAGCAAAAGGTCAAATGGCAAAAGAAGAAGAACAAGCAAAAATAGCCAAGGAATATTTGTTTTGCGATACCGATCTTACAGTGATAGATATATGGAGCCAAGAGAAATTTGGAAGAACAGACCCTTGGATAAAAGAGCAATTGCAAAAAAGGGCATACCATTTGTATTTGCTTTGCGATATTGATTTAGAATGGGAAGAAGACCCACAAAGAGAAAACCCAAACGATCGGGAGTATTTGTTAAATTTATATCATGAATCTCTAAAGAAACGGAAGATTAAATATGAAATGGTAAGTGGGCAGGGAGAGGAGAGAATACAGAATGCAGTTCAAATAATAGAAAAACAGCCACAAAGCCACGAAGTCACCAAGAACCACAAAGAAAAAACTTAGTGCACCTTAGAGACTTAGAGTCTTAGTGGTAATAACAAATAGAAGAACAAATAGAAAAATAGCCACAAAAACACGAAGTCACCAAGAACCACAAAGAAAAAACTTAGTGTATCTTTGAGACTTAGAGTCTTAGTGGCAAGAACAAATAGAAGAACAAATAGAAAAATAGCCACAAAGCCACAAAGGCACCAAGAATCACAAAGAAGAATATGATAAATAATAAAAAACACTGATGACACAAATTCAACAGAAACTTATGGATAAAAAAACAGTGAGAATCCGTTTCATCCGTACCATCCGTGTTCAAAAAAAACTAAATATAGCATAGAGCCTTAGTGGCAAGAAACATATTAATAATAAGAAGCATGGCAAAAATATTAATCATAGACGACGAAAGAAGTATCAGAAACACCATTAAAGAGATTCTGGAATACGAAAAATACCAAGTATTAGCTGCAGTAGATGGTAGTGAAGGATTGGAGCTGATAGAGCAAACAAGCTTTGACGCCATACTTTGTGATATCAAGATGCCTGAAATGGATGGCATGGAAGTATTAGGCAAAGCATTGAAAATGACCGATAGCCCCATCATCATGATTTCCGGGCATGGAAATATTGATATTGCTGTAGAAGCCATAAAAAAAGGGGCTTTCGATTATATTTCTAAGCCATTGGATTTAAACAGACTACTCGTGACTTTGCGCAATGCCTTAGATAAAAAGAGCTTAGTTGTAGAAACTAAAAAATTGCGTAAGAAAATCCAGATTCAATATACCATGGTTGGGGAATCTACTCAAATGCAAGAAATGAAAAGCATGATAGATAAAGTAGCTCCTACTAATGCCAGAGTTTTGATTACCGGAGAAAATGGAACTGGAAAAGAGCTGGTAGCAAGAGCTTTATATGATGGAAGCGAAAGGAATAAAAAACCTTTTATTGAGGTTAACTGTGCTGCTATTCCCTCGGAGTTGATCGAAAGCCAGCTTTTTGGTCATGAAAAAGGAAGTTTTACCTCCGCCATTAAACAAAAGAAAGGCGATTTTGAATTAGCTCATTTGGGTACATTATTCTTGGATGAAATTGGAGATATGAGTCTATCTGCTCAAGCAAAAGTATTAAGAGCCCTACAAGAAAATAAGATCACTAGAGTAGGAGGAGAAAAAGAAATTCAGGTAGATGTTAGAATTATAGCAGCCACCAATAAAAACTTAAAAGAAGAAATAACCAAAGGAAAGTTTCGAGAAGATTTATACCACAGGCTAAGCGTTATTTTATTGGAAGTCCCCTCTCTAAAAGACCGATCAGAAGATATTCCTTCATTGGTTCATCATTTTCTTAAACAGTCCTCCGAATCACAAGGCAAAAAAGTACCTGAAATAAGTCAGGAAGCAATGGATGCACTTCAGTCTCTAAAGTGGTCGGGTAACGTGCGAGAGCTGCGTAATGTGGTAGAGCGTTTAGTAATACTAAGTGGCGATAGGATAGAAGTTGAACATGTGAAGAAGTATGTTTATTAGAATTTATGTATTACATGGAATTGTCCATCTACTACAACTACATCATGTGCTAATTCATATAAGCTTATAAGATGGTTTTGGCAAGATTTACTGGATAAAAAATATCTTCGGGCTTAAAATTATATAGGATTGATGATGCCTTTTATGTGATATTACCCTTATATTTGACAGATAGAATCCATTGAAAATATGGACTTCCCAAATTAAACTATTATATGATTAATGATTGATACTAATATAAACATAGAATTTATTAAGCAGCTCAAGCAGCAAATAATTGCCAGTAGATATATTGTTGCAAAAATTGCAAATGCGGAATCCTTAAAATTATATTTCTCCGTTGGAGTAATGGTAGATAAAGAAATCCAGAAACAAAATTGGGGAAGTAAAGTTTTAGAAGATATTGCTATGCGTTTGCAACAAGAATTGCCTGGATTAAGAGGCTTTTCGGGGTCAAACCTGAAAAAAATGCGCTTGTTTTACAATGCTTGGAAAAGCTTTCATTCAATTGGTTCGTCGGCAACGAACCAATTAGAAGAAAATAATTCGGAAATAGGTTCGTTATTAACGAACCCATTAAAAAATAACGAGAGCATTACATTTTTCGAAATATCATTTACCCATCATTTTGAAATAATATCTAAAATTAAAGAAGAGAAACACAGATGGTATTACATAAATAA
>Ga0256826_1002698_pt1 | contig 10749 bp, 9 predicted proteins | sample CV79metaG_FD_185975 | JGI IMG/M metagenome (GOLD analysis project Ga0256826, IMG submission 185975) | Hydrothermal vent microbial communities from East Pacific Rise, Pacific Ocean - CV79 | ecosystem: Environmental > Aquatic > Marine > Hydrothermal vents | place: Pacific Ocean: East Pacific Rise... | reverse complement strand
GGTAATCTTTATACACAATGCAGTCAGCAAAGTGATTAATTTTTAGGCAACGTAAGTTAATGTTGAATATTAGAGATGAATAATAAATGCCCTATATTTGCAAAATACAGCATTTTAGCACTTTAAGATAGATTTCAAGTTCACCAAAAACTTTCATATACGGCATTTTGAGGTACCTATAAGCCATTTTCTTGTATTATCACCCTAATTTACTACAAGGCTATTGAATGAGCGATTTGTTAGAAAACAGTGATATTGAAAACATTAATATTGAAGACACACTAAAAGCGAGCTACCTAGACTACTCGATGAGTGTTATCATCGGGCGTGCCCTTCCGGACGTTCGTGATGGTCTTAAACCAGTTCACCGTCGTATTTTATATGCGATGGATAAGCTAAACCTTTCCGCAGGTGCTAAGTACAAAAAGTCAGCACGTATTGTTGGTGATGTAATCGGTCAGTACCACCCACACGGTGACACGGCTGTTTATGACGCTCTTGTTCGTATGGCACAGCCTTTCTCTATGCGTATGGAACTCGTAGACGGTCAAGGTAACTTCGGTTCAGTTGATGGTGACAACGCAGCAGCGATGCGTTATACGGAAGCGCGTATGACTAAGTATGCTGGTGAGATGTTAAAGGACCTTGAGAAAGAGACTGTTAACATGATCGATAACTACGATGGTACAACACAAGAACCAGACGTTCTTCCAACACGTGTTCCTAACCTACTTATTAATGGTTCATCAGGTATTGCGGTTGGTATGGCAACAAACATCCCACCACACAACCCACACGAGATCATCTCTGCACTTCGTATGATGCTTGACAACCCTGAGGCAACACTACCAGAACTAATGGAGCATATCCAAGGTCCAGACTTCCCTACTGGGGGAACGATCTACGGTAAAAAAGGGATCATGGACGCGTATGAGACAGGTCGCGGACGTATTAAGGTACGTGCTAAGACACACACCGAGATCAAAGGTAAAAAAGACATCATCGTTATTGATGAGCTTCCTTATATGGTCAACAAGTCTCGTCTTATTGAGAGTATCGCTAACTTGGTAAAAGACAAGCAGGTTGAAGGTATCTCTGACATTCGTGATGAGTCTGACCGTGAAGGTATCCGTGTTGTTATCGAGCTAAAGCGTGATGCAATGAGTGAGATCGTACTTAACAACTTGTTTAAGTCGACGAACATGCAAACGACCTTCGGTATCATCATGCTCTCTATCTTTAACCAAGAACCTCGTGTTTTTGCCCTTAAAGAGATGTTACAGCACTTCTTGAACCACCGTAAAACTGTTATTATCCGTCGCACGATTTTCGATCTTGAAAAAGCGAAAGCAAAAGCACACATCTTAGAAGGTCTTAAAAAAGCACTAGACCACATTGATGAGATCATTAAACTGATTCGTGCATCTCAAAATGCTGAAGAGGCACGTGAAGGTCTGATTAGCGAGTTTGACTTCTCTACTATCCAAGCCCAAGCTATTTTGGACATGCGTCTTCAAAAGCTTACTGGTCTTGAGCGTGAGAAGATCGAAAACGAACTTCGTGAAGTTCTTTCACTTATTGAGTACCTAGAGTCTATTCTTAAAAGTGAAGATGTACTTAAAGGTATCATCGGTGATGAGCTTGCTGAAGTACATGAGCTTTATGATGGTAAACGTCGTACAAGTCTAGAAGACAACTATGATGATATTGATATCGAAGACCTTATCCCTAACGAACCAATGGTTGTTACCATTACCCACCGTGGTTACATCAAGCGTGTGCCTCTTGCTAACTATGAGAAACAACGCCGTGGTGGAAAAGGTAAAACAGCAGTCACAACGTATGATGATGACTTTATTGAGAACTTCTTTACCTGTATGACCCACGATACGCTACTCTTTATTACAGACCGTGGCCAACTCCACTGGCTTAAAGTTTACCGTATTCCTGAGGGTTCACGTACCGCTAAAGGTAAGGCAGTTGTCAACTTGGTTAACCTATTACCAGATGAGAAGATCCGTTCGATCTTACCTACGACTGACTTTAATGATGACAAATCACTTGTCTTCTTTACCCATAATGGTATTGTTAAGCGTACAAAACTTTCTGAGTTCTCTAATATTAGAAGTAACGGTGTACGTGCCATTGTTCTTGATGACAATGACGCACTTGTTACGGCTAAGATCGCAACACCAGAGACAAAGTACCTCTTTATCTTGACACAAAAAGCACAGTGTATTAAGTTTGAGATCGAGAAGACCCGTGACCAAGGTAGAAGTACCCGTGGTGTACGTGGTATTAAGTTTAAGCATGATGATGACTGTGTCATCGATGCTAATGTTATAGACAACGATGAACAAGAGATTCTCACCGTGAGTGAAAAAGGTATTGGTAAACGTACAACAGCTGCTGAATACCGCCTCACTAACCGTGCAGGTTCAGGTGTGATTGCTATGAAACTTAACCAGAAAACAGGTAACTGTGTTGTTGGTGCGGTCATGGTAGATGAGCAGATGGATATGATGGCACTGACCAAAGAGGGCAAGATGATCCGTGTAGACATGCAGTCTATCTCAAAGTCAAGCCGTAATACCTCTGGTGTCTACATCGTTAAAGGTGATGATGTGGTTAACATCGCACGTTGTCCTAAGATCGAACAAGACGAGACTGAACGTGAAGATACTGGTGACCTTAAACATGCTGATATAGAAGTACAACCAAAGGTTGATGAAGAAGGTAACGACACACTCTTCTAAAAAAGAGAAGACATCATCTTGAAGTCTATTCAAGATGACATATACAATGACAATATTATGAACAAAAGATAGAAGGAAGAAAATAGATGGCTAACTATAATGTAGCAGTAGTCGGCGCAAGTGGCGCCGTAGGTGAAGAGATATTACGTGTTTTAGAAGAGATAGATTTTCCGCTTAACAACTTGGTCCCTATGGCCAGTAGCCGTAGTGCAGGAAACACTGTAACATTTAACGGTAAAGACCTTGTGATCAAAGAGCTTACCGAGACAGTTTTTGACGAAGAGGAGATTCACATCGCCCTCTTCTCAGCAGGGGGCTCTGTCTCTGCTAAGTATGCACCATTTGCAGCAGAAGCAGGTGCTGTAGTCATAGACAACACCAGCCACTTCCGTATGGATGAAGAGGTGCCTCTTGTGGTTCCTGAGGTTAACCCTGAAGACATCGCACAGTGGCAGAACAAAGGGATTATTGCAAACCCTAACTGTTCAACCATTCAGATGGTACAAGCACTTAAACCTCTTGATGATGCATATGATCTTAAACGCGTTGATGTCAGTACGTACCAAGCAACATCTGGTGCAGGTAAATCAGCGATGGAAGAGCTTGTCAAGCAGATGCAAGCCTTTTTTGCCTTCAAACTAGACGAAGAAGAGCATAATGCTTTTGCCCACCAAATCGCACTAAACGTCATTCCTCAGATCGACGTATTCCTGGAGAATGGTTACACCAAAGAGGAGATCAAGATGGTCAACGAGACCACAAAGATCTTACACAAAAACGTTGAACTTAGTGCCACTTGTGTCCGTGTTCCTGTGCTTCGTGGTCACTCAGAAGCGTTGACACTGACGTTTGACAGTGCTGTTGATGCTGCTGAGGCACGTGAGTTACTTTCGAAAGCACCTAACATTGTCATCATTGATAACCCTGAAGCTTCAGAGTACCCAATGCCTGCAGAGTGTATAGACCAAAACGAAACCTTTGTAGGACGTATTAGAAATGACCTCTACCGTGACAACATGCTTCATATGTTTGTAGTAGCCGACAACCTTCGTGTTGGTGCGGCAACAAACGCAGTGCGTATCGCTCAGAAATGGGTAGAGATGCAGGAAGCCAACTAATGTTAGAGAAGTTATTCGAAAACTCACTTTGGAGTACCCGTTTTATGGTACTTCTCGCAGTTGTCTTTGGTCTCATCGGAGCAGTGATACTGTTTATCGTGGCAAGTGTTGATGTTTTTAACACCGCAAGCTTTACACTCTCAACATACCTACACCATGCACATCCTGAGCACTTTCATGAAGATGTTGTGGGTGGAATTATTGGTGCGGTTGACCTCTACCTTATCGGTGTTGTCATGTTGATCTTCTCATTTGGACTGTATGAACTTTTTATATCTGACATTGATGCAGCAAAGTGTGATGAAGGCAAAGACAACAAGATCCTAGCCATCCACTCACTTGACCAGTTAAAAGACAAGATTTCTAAGGTCATCGTTATGGTCTTAGTGGTCGGTTTTTTCCAAAAGGTAGGTCACACAGAGTATCACGGCGCATTAGAGATGCTCTATTTTTCACTCTCTATCACCGCAGTTGCTGTTGGGCTTTTCTTCCTTAACAAAGTTGGGAAGCACTAACACCTACGTCATCCTGAACTAGATTCAGGATCCACTACATCAGTTGATGTAGATAACTGTACAACAGTTATAAACCTAGATTCTGAATCAAGTTCAGAATGACAAAACCCATAGGTTAAACACTTAAAAGGACAAAATATGAGTAAAATATTTGTAGATGCCTGTTTTGGCAAAGAGACTCCATACACTCCAGTATGGATGATGCGTCAAGCGGGTCGTTACCTTCCAGAGTACATGGCAGTACGTGCAGAGGCAGGAAACTTCCTAAACCTCTGTCATAACCCTAAAATGGCAGCAGAAGTCACCATTCAACCACTTGATATTGTAGGTGTTGATGCTGCAATTCTCTTTAGTGACATCCTTGTTATCCCAGACGAAATGGGTATGGACCTCTCTTTTGTTAAAGGTGAAGGCCCTAAGTTTAGCGATCCACTTGAGACCCAAGCTGATCTTGATAGACTTATCGGGGGCGACGAAGCAGCAAGTAAGCTGACGTATGTCTTTGACACCATTAAACTACTACGTCAACAACTCGATGAACGTGGTGACAACACCGCTCTTATCGGTTTTACCGGTGCACCATGGACTCTAGCGACTTACATGATCGAAGGTCAAGGAACTAAAACTTACAACGTCTGTAAAAAGATGATGTACTCTAACCCAGAACTACTACACAACATCCTTGCTAAAGTGACTGAAGTTGTTAAACTTTACATGGAGAAGCAGATCCAAAGTGGTATCGATGTTGTTCAGATCTTTGACTCATGGGCAGCAGCAATCGAGCCGGACATGTATGACGAGTTCTCATGGAAGTACATGGTTGAGATCGCTGAGTACCTTAAAGAGAAGTACCCGCATATCCCTATCATCATGTTTCCTAAAGGTATCCCTGCCTTCTTGGACAAGGTCTACGGAAACTTTGATGTCTTCGGTGTAGACTGGTCAACTCCAATGGAGCTTGCAAAAGAGAAACTTGGTGACAAGTACGTTCTCCAAGGAAACATGGAGCCCACTCGCCTCTACTCAAAAGAGAAGACAACCGAGTCAGTTGAGAAAATCCAGTCTATCATGGGAACATCTCGCCACATCTTTAACCTAGGTCACGGAATCCTTCCAGATGTTCCAGTTGAAAATGCTATTCACTTTGTTAAAGAGTGTCAACGCGTCAGTAAACGCTAGCGTACTGAAAGGAAAGAGAGAAGAGTAAAGAGAGAAGAGAATCTAGCGTTAACATTTTGACACCCCGCCCCTCTTCACTCTTGCCTCTTTACCCTTTCCTTTTCAAAAAAGGATTTTTTTGAAAACTATTTTTGGTCCCATTAACTCCAGACGCTTTGGAACTTCCTTAGGTATTGACCTCTCCCCATCTCATAAACAGTGTAACTTTGACTGCTTGTATTGTGAACTAGCACCAGCAGCGACTGTTGATACGCAAATAGAGACTCCTTCAGTAGTAGAGATCATTACAGACTTATCTAAAGCACTTAATGAGCATCAAAATATTGATGAGATCACCTTGACCGCTAATGGTGAACCAACACTCTACCCGCACCTCAAAGAACTCATTCAAAAGATTGACAAGATTAAAGGTGACAAAGAGACCCTCATTCTGACTAACAGTGCCGCCTTAGTGGATAAAGAGGTCTTTAACACTCTATTGGCGCTTGATCAGGTCAAGCTTTCTCTTGATGCTATCTCTACTGATGTCTTTATAAAAATCGATCGTCCGCATGAAGGTATCGATATCTCTCAACTTGTTGATGCTGTTATAGATTTTAGTAAGGCCTATCAAGGAAAACTCTTTATTGAGATCCTTTTTGTAAGAGGACTTAATGACACTAAAGAAGAGGTAAAAAAACTCAACACCGTACTCAACAAACTTAATCCTGTCCGTATAGACATAGGAACCATAGACCGACCACCTGCCTATCCTATAGAAGGTATAAGCTATGGAGAACTAGTCAGCATCGCCCAACAATTTGATGCAGACTTACCTATTAATATCGCCTCACGCGTACATGCTGAGTTTTCCCAGTCTACTTATACAGACGAAGAGATCATCAACACGTTAGACAAAAGACCGCTAACACCTGAGGACATTGAGATTTTGTTTGACAAAGAAAGTAAGCAGAGACTTTTAGACCTAATTGAAGAGAAAAAAGTCCAAATAATCGAACGTGCAAAACTCGAATTTTATGTTCCAACAGAAAATATAAAAAGAAAACGTCAAAAGTAGTCTTTTTTTCTTGACATTAAAGAGTGCATCCACTATAATTTCGCCCTATCAAACATTCCGGATTAGCTCAGCGGTAGAGTAGGTGACTGTTAATCACTTGGTCACTGGTTCGAATCCAGTATCCGGAGCCACTTTCAATGACACTTTTTCCTTTACTCTTTGTTGTCAACTAACTCACATACAGAAGTATGCTACATCAGTTTCCGCCGCGATTAAAGAACAAAGTGCCCTTGAAAACAGACTTTTCATTGCCCACCTATTCTCTCATCTCCATATGTAGTGCACTTTAAACTTAGATTTGCGCATATATTCAGTTTACAATAGACAAGTCTTAGATTGAGTTTTATTTAGATAAGATTATAAATATTTTCAAACAGGAAATAATATTATGAGCATTAAACTCGTATCTGTAACATTACTAGGTATATTAATCTTAGGTAGTGGATGTAGTTCGAATAATAGAATCGATGTGCAGCAAGCGTCTGAACCAGAAGTGATTCATGGCTATACCTTACCACCAGAACCAGACCCTGTTATTAATAACTCCACACTGCTTGGTATCGACAGCAACAACAATGGAGTAAGAGATGATGTTGAGATATGGATACTTAAAAAGTATAAAGACAAACATCCTATCTATACTGAGATTGCGATGCAGGCTGGTCGCGCTTGGCAAAAGGTGTTGGAAGATCCAAGTAAAGCAAGAGAAACTACGAAGTTAATGGAGGCAGCACAATTTTGTTCATTTTATTTTGAATTTGATGCTATTAAATATGGAGACACTTTATTAATAGATGAAAGTATAGTTACCAATCGTATGTTTGAAAAAACAGTAACAAATACACAAGAAAGAAAAGATGCATACTGGGAATATGATAGATTACTTAGTGGTGGGGTATATGTACTTCCAAAAAAATCTCAGGAAAAGTCATATTGTGATTTTAATGTAACAAAATTTACTAAGATGAAGTAATGAAGATTTCATTTATTATCTTCATATTCTTCTACTCACAGCTGCATGCTATTGATGAAAGAAAAGTTGATGTATATTTTGCAAATGGAATCGATACAAAGAAAAAATTTGCATTACGTAATGCAAAAATACTGGAAGATAGCATTTCTGGAAGTATGCCTTTGTTCTATGATGAATATCTTGGAAATATAGGAAGAAATGGCAAAGTTGCTCTTTCTTACAACCAGACAGTTAGTTTTGGTTCAGATATTTGGGAGTCAATCGTCCAAAAAATAGATATTCTAAATTTAGTGGACAAGATGTTTGATACACAACATAAAACTGATTTAAAAAAGCAAGTAAAAGCCTACAAACAGAGTATCGAATCCGGACATCGTGTACTTGTTGTAGCACATTCTCAAGGCAACCTTTTTACGGGTGATGCCTATGGCGCTTTAGACAGTTGGATGAAACCCTACTTTGAAGCAGTGAGTGTAGCTTCTCCTAGACATTTACAAATCAAATTAGGTACACCACATATCGCATTTGCTAACTAAATGGGTCAGGTGACCCTAACCCTCTTTTATACTAAATTAACCAAACAATCAAAGAGTGCAAAGGGGGATAAGATGCAAGACGTCCAAGAGCAGATATCGCGGGGTGTCTCAACATCTTCTCTCTAAGATAGTAGGTATTTCACAATCTCAGACAGGAAGAGTTGTATTGAAAAAGAGGGGTAGAGTCACCTGACTCCATAGACCATCGGCCACAGGTAGGATAAATACAGTTACAAGTAATAAGAATTTTAGAAGTTTATAGATGGCAAGTAACCTACAAAATGCCGAATCTCTCTAATACCACAGGTAAATTAAGAAATAACAAGCTATAGTCTCATAGTATAAATAAACAGGAGATAACATGTTAAAACAAAATAATCTTTTTATGGGAGTGGCTTTACTCCTTTTGGTCCTGCTGTCAGGATGTAGCCAAAGTGATGGGTATTCAACGAGTGAAGTGGCAAGTAAAGAAGAACCTGTTGTTATTCATGGCTATACCTTACCTCCAGAACCAGACCCTGTTATTAATAACTCCACACTGCTTGGTATAGACAGCAACAACAATGGAGTAAGAGATGATGTTGAGATATGGATACTTAAAAAGTATAAAGACAGACATCCTATCTATACTGAGATTGCAATGCAAGCCGGCCGTGCTTGGCAGAAGGTGTTGGAAGACCCTAGTAAAGCGAAAGAGACAGTTGTTCTAGTCCATAATTCATTAGCATGTGAAGGGTATTACAAAGTATGTGCTAAAACTTACAATGACATTGTGATTAAAAACGATATTGTTAATAATAATTATAAGAAAAAGATATTTAATAATAATGCTCGGAAGAATGCCTTTTGGGAATATGATAAGTTACTAAGTGGGAATAGTTATACAATTCCATGGTGCGATGAATCGAAAATCCTGTGTGATTTCAATACTACTAAATATACAAAATATTAATCATGAAAAAAATATGTTTCATCACTCTTTTATGGATTTTTCCTACTCTTGTATTTTCTGCTATTGATGAACGAAAAGTGGACATATATTTTGCTAATGGTATTAAAACTTCAGAGGATGAAGCATGGAAAAATACATATGAGATTTTGAGACCAGCTATTAATAAAGATTTATTTAAAAATAATGAAATAAGAATGAAAAAATATATTGGTAAGTTTGATTATGCATATAACAATACACATGGCATGTTTATAGATAGAGACGGTGGATTTGATCTATTAGAGTCTTTTTTACAGAAGCTTTCATTACAAAACCCATTAGATGATCTTATTAGTATATTGACTTTGAGAATGGTTGAGACAGCACATGGCACCGATTTAAGAGACCAGGTTCAAAAATACAAAGATAGTATTGAAGCAGGACATAAAGTGCTTGTTGTAGCACACTCTCAAGGTAATCTTTTTACATATGAAGCATATCGTAAACTAGATGGATGGATGCAAGAATACTTTTATGCAATTAGTATAGCCTCGCCAGGTAATGACTTCATCAAAGAAGGAACACCTCGTATTTCTTGGGATAATGACTTAGTTGCTCATTTAGGTTTATATGATGGACTTCTTAATAATCCTGTTCGAAAAGTTGGTTGGAAAAAGTTGACAGACCAAATACCATTGTCAGATAAGCTAGATAAACCTTACTCAGACTATTTATACAAACAGCAAGTGAGAGGAGTATTTAATGGTATTTATGAATCATCTGAAGAGACAACACTATTGGGACTTATTCCAATAGGCTTAATAGACTCAAACGTGCACGCTTTCTCATTTTATATGGGTGCTGACCTTAAAAATTCTGATGATGTGGTTCAAGTAAATGGTTTGAATGTAAAGGAGATGTTATCTACAGGTATAGCCCGAGATAAGATTATTGACGAAGTTCGTAAAGGCCTTTTAAAGTTGGAATTATTACCTTCCCAATGGAAAGTAAAACAAACCCAAGGCTGTGGATGTGACAAGAACGTCACCTTAACGCACATCGAACCGACAGCAAACTTAGATCACCTTGTAGCCAATGTTAACCCTTTACTCTTTAGTGAGAATGGTAAACTCTATCAACTCTATCAACTCTATGATGAGACCAATAGTACCTTGTCTTCTGTCTTTTGACTTATATAAGATTAAGCAATACATAGATAATATGTCAAATAAATTATAACAGGAAATAATATGAATTCAAGAAAACAGATTTTTTTAACACTTTTAAGTACCTTGACTTTAATGAGTGGATGTAGTAGTTCTACGAGTGAAACAGATGTACAGCAACTATCTGAACCAGAAGTCATCCATGGTTATACCTTACCACCAGAACCCGACCCTGTTATTAATAACTCTACCTTACTTGGGATAGACAGCAACAACAATGGAGTAAGAGATGATGTTGAGATATGGATACTTAAAAAGTATAAAGATAAACATCCTATATACACTGAGATTGCGATGCAAGAAGCAAGAGCGGATAAGCTTATATTGGAACACCCGGATAAAGCTTTAGAAATTCACGAAGAGGTTGATAAACCAATATATTGTCAGGCCTATTATGAGTTCGATGCACAATTCTTCAATGATCCTATCTTGGTTACAGATAATATTACAAATGAATA
>Ga0256826_1002696_pt1 | contig 10755 bp, 7 predicted proteins | sample CV79metaG_FD_185975 | JGI IMG/M metagenome (GOLD analysis project Ga0256826, IMG submission 185975) | Hydrothermal vent microbial communities from East Pacific Rise, Pacific Ocean - CV79 | ecosystem: Environmental > Aquatic > Marine > Hydrothermal vents | place: Pacific Ocean: East Pacific Rise... | reverse complement strand
TTATCTATGAAAATGGGTATGACTCTCAGCGTTATTTCAGTTCAGATATTCCTTTAACGGGAGCTCCAGCAAATTTTACTCAAAACTCCTACATAGTAAATAAAATTATGACTTACAATACTCTTGTTGTGGACTCTACTCTGTATAAACTAGAAGCATTGTATGCAAAGGTTGATGGAGATAAAAATGTTGGTGACTACTCACACATAGGTTTAGGAGTCGAACATACATTAGAGAACTTTTATGAGAGTGCTGCACTTGGCTTAATCGCTGAGTACTACAGATATGATACATATGAGGATGATAAGTATAGTGACTTAGAACTTTTTGAGACTATGCAAAACGATCTCTTTATCGGGGCTAGATATAGTTTTAACAATGCAAATGACAGCTCCTTTATTGGTGGTGGGATATTTGACCTTGAGTACGATGAAGAGTCCTACTATCTAAAGTTTGAAAGTCGTGCGTGGGATACCTTCAAAGTCTCTATGGAGTATGATCTAATCATACCATCTACAAGTGACTTAACAGCTTATGCACTTTTGAAAGAACATGAAAGATTAGCGATAAATATCGCCTACCACTTTTAATATAAGGAATTAAAAAAATGAAAAAATTTGTAGATAGTGTTATCAAGCTAAGATGGCTTATCATAATACTTATACCTCTTATAACAGTATTTATGGCATCTTCACTCAAAAACTTAGAGTTTGAAGGAAGTTATAGAATCTGGTTTGGAGAAGAGTCAAAAATTCTTAAAGATTATGATAATTTTCGTGCTGTTTTTGGAAATGATGATGCTGTTACAATTATGTTTAGTGATGAGGATGGCATCTTTACAAAAGAGGCTCTTCAAACTGTAGAAAACATTACTCAAAAACTGTGGCAAACACATCATATCGCAAGAGTTGACTCTATCACTAACTATCAGTATGTTCATGCTGATGCTGAGTATCCTGATGAAGTCGTAGTTGAAGACTTCATAGAAGATATAGACTCTTTAACTCCTTCTTCATTAGAGAAGAAAAAAGCTATAGCCCTCACTCAGGACTTAATAGTTGGAAAACTTATCTCTAAGGATGCAAAAACAACTATGATAGTTGGACGAATGACACCCAAAGCTGGAGATGATCCAGAGGTAGCGTTTAGCATTCGTGATGCTGTTTTAGAGATTTTAGCACCCCAAAAGAAAAAAGGATATGAGTTTTTCTTAGGTGGTGGACCGATAATCAATACTTCATTTATAGAGGTTGCACAGCATGATGGGGGTACTTTTACACCTGCTGTTATAGTTGTAGCAATGGTTTTACTCCTGCTTATCTTTAGAAAATTTTCTTCTATGATGGCAAGTATTACTGTAGTTATTTTTACATTCCTTATCGTTCTCTCTATTCAGGTGATGCTTGGCTTTAAACTCAATAACTTTACAGCAAATGTACCTGTTTTTGTTGTTGCCATCGGTATAGCCGATGCTATGCATCTTATCTGGATATATACTATGGCTAGAAAAAAGGGTATGGATAACCATGAGGCGATTCACTATAGTGTGAAGAAAAACCTTTTAGCCATTTTCTTAACATCTGTGACGACATCTATCGGTTTTGCATCTCTTGGTATTTCGGCTGTTGTGCCTATTCAAACGCTAGGTATAGCTACTGCAAGTGCAGCTGTCTTAGCATTTGTGATGACTATGCTTTTTGTTCCAGCATTTTTAGCGATACTCAACCCAAACATCAAAGCAGATAAGCATATTCAGGATGCAAATAATCACCCTTTAGCTGTATGGTACACACACTTTTTAATGAATAATGCAAAAATAATCTTATCTATAAGTATAGTGATATTTTTAGCATTAGGGGCTGGAATCTTTCAAGCAAATGTAGACTCAAATACTGTGAAATATTTTAAAGAAGATTTCCCTTTTCGTGTAGCAGTTCATGAGATGCAAGAGAAGTTAACGGGACCTATGTCTTATGAGATAGTAGTAGATTCTAAAAAGAATGACGGTATTAAAGATCCAAAATTTTTAAAAACTGTAGAGAAGTTTTACAAAGAGTTTTATGCTACTTATCCTGATGTAAGACATATTAGCTCCCTTATGGATGTGATTAAAACTTTTAATGAAGTGATGGATGGTAGTAAAACTATCCCTGATAATCAAGAACTAGTTGCACAGTATTTACTTCTGTACTCCCTCTCTTTGCCTCAAGGAATGGAGATAAATGATAAGATGGATATAGATGAGAGACTTCTTCGTGTAAGTGCATCTATGAATCTTGTGGACACTTCAAAAGATTTAGAGATGATAAATTGGGCTCAAGACTGGTGGAAAGATACTCCATATAGTGCTGAGGTAAATGGTCAAACAGTTATGTTTGCACATATGCAGCATGATGTGACAGCAACTCTTCTTGAGTCTATTACTCTAGCAGTTGTGATGATTTCGTTAGTGATGTTGCTTATATTTAAAAACTGGAGAATGTTACCTATCTTCATAGTCCCAAATATCTTACCTATCGCTCTTGTTGTTGGTGTTATGGGCTGGGTTGGAATAGATATAGATATGGGTGTAGCTATCGCTGGTGCCATCATCATTGGGGTTGCTGTGGATGATACTATTCACTTTATGATCAAGTATATTGAAGCTCGTAAGAGAGGTGACTCTTTGGAAGATGCGATGAAATATGTGATGAGTTATGCAGGAAGTGCCATTATTTTTACTACTATAGTCTTGAGTTTGGCATTTTTAGTCTTTGTATTTTCAAGCTTTAATCCAAACTTCCATTTTGGTGTAGTAACTGCATCAGCTCTTGTGATAGCTGTGATAGTAGATTTAGTGGCGCTACCAGCTCTTTTAATACTTATAGATGGAGATAAGAAGTCTCTTTTGGAATAAAATTTATTGAAAGTATACTAGCAAGTTAATTTTGCTAGTATACTATTTTATTTATCTTTTTTTGTTTTAATAGTTGTCTTTATATGAAAATAGAATCTTTCATCATTAATCTTTTGGAAGTCATAAGTGATGCTATCACATTTTTTTGCAATTTCATAAAAACCTATACCTCCACCTTTTCCATGAGTATTTTGACCACTTTTCCTAAGTTCTCTGTACCTTTTTTTGATTCCGTCTTTATCTAAAGATTGAATTTCAACAAGTTTTGGTTCTACCTTCTCTCTATCTGCAAGGGAAACAATATTTTGTGAGTGGATATGATAGTTAAAATCATCATCTTTTGTCACAATTATTAGTCCTTGAGGTCTGATTGAGTGGTCTTCAGCATTAATTGATTTAGAGTAGTTCATCATATTTTGAGAAAGTTCAATGAAAATTGTAAAGAGATTATTTGAGACTGACATATTCATATCATTCTCTTCAGTCTCTTTTTCTAAAGCTTCTGTCATACCAGCAATAAGTGTTTGAGATAAGAAACCTCCATAACTTAGGAATACTATTCCATCATTATCAACCATTTTTTGTACTTCTGTGATATTCATCTGAAATCCTTATCTATCTAATTGTTTGAGAGCATTGATAAAAATACTCTCTTTAACAGGTTTTTTAACAATAGTAGTTCTATGTCTTATAACTTCTTGAATGATTTGTGAACTTACCATTGAAGTTACAACAAGAATTTTAACATCATTTTTTGCTTCGCGTATTCTTTTAACCATGGATACACCATCTAAGTTTGGCATTTCTAAATCTGTTACAATTAAGTCTGGCTTGAGTTCATTTAATTTCTCAATACCATCTAAACCATCAACAGCTTCTCCAATAACATTATATCCTAGCTTTTCTAATAAAATCCTAGTAGTTTTTCTTGAAAATTTTGAATCATCAACTATTAAAACATTTTCCATATTTTCTCCTTTATAATTAAATTGTAAATCCGATAAGAGTCATATCATCATTTGTCTCTTCTTCACCCTGGTAATTCATAAGTTCATACAAAAAGACCTCTTGTTGGTCAGCCATTGTTTCTGTATGGTACTCTTTAATGACACTTTTAAATCGTTTTTTCCCGAAAGGAAAACTTTTTTCTCCACCATTTTGGTCTAAGTAACCATCTGTTGTAAGGTAAAACTGCATTCCCTCTTCTACCTCTATAAGATGCTCTTTATACTCATAGTCTAGAGAACATTTTTTATAACCAACGGAATAACGATCACCTTTTATCATAGTAAGTTCATTCTCTTTTACATAAAATAGAGGTGTCTCTGCTCCTGCATATTTGATAATTTTTTCTTTTTTATTGTAGTAAAGAATCCCTCCATCAAAACCAGCATTTGAAATACTTCCATCATGCTCTTGTTTTAAAAGGTTCTTCATACTTCTGTTGAAAATACTTAAAATTTTAGCTGGTGAGATGATTTCATCACTATGTTTGAGCTGTGCAACAATCTGTCTCTCTATCGCTTTTACAAGCATTGTGACAAAGGCACCCGGTACACCATGTCCAGTACAGTCAATAACCATCATAAGGCACTCATCTTCATCTCTCATCTCTTCAAAGAGATATATATCTCCTCCAATGGTATCTTTTGGATGCCAAATTGCAAAATACTCTTGAAAGTAATTTCTGAATATTTTATTATTTGGAATAAGTGCACCTTGAATTAAAGAGGCATATTCTATAGATTCTCTTGTCTTTTTATTGATATTTTCTATCTCTTGTTTTGCTTTTTCCATCTCTGTAATATTTGTAAAAATTGCTACTTTAATATTGTCAGATCCAGGAAGAATAGAAGCAGTAACAGAAAAAATAAAATCTATACTTCCCATACTAATCATGACCTTATGATCATAATTAAAAGGACGATTCACTACATAATCAATCCATTTTTCATCATCCATAAATACACGTAAGTATGTGTCCGGTGCAGAAGTATTAAATGTATCACAAATACAAGTAACATCATAAACTTCTATAAATTCATCAATATTATCAACAGCAAAAAAATCAAAAAAAGTTTTATTGGCAGATGTAAGTTTAGTTCCATCTGTTGTAACAATGATTTGTTCTTGAGCATCAATAAGAGCCTGTGTAAATCTTTTCTCTTCAGCTAGTTTTTCTGTCTGTACATTCACTGTATCTATCATTGCAAAAAATTCTTTATTCATGTGACCTATTTCATCATCATAAAATGTTTTATGGTCTGTATCAGTTTTAGTGGATTTATAACTTTTTATACTGTTTATTAGATATTGAATCGGTTCATTTAGTTTTCTGACTAGAAGAATATAGATTAAAATATTTCCTATTATAAAAATAAAGGCTAAAGCAAAAATAAAAATAAATTGAGTTTTTATATGGGCATTTAATTTTGCGATATCATTTTTAATACGGTTGTTGAGTGCATAGAACATCTCATCAATTGGTAACATAATTTTATTTTTTGCTTTGTAGTAAGTATCTGAGAAGAGAATATTAAGTGCTTTTTGCTTATGTGCACTTTCTATATATAGGAATGCTCTTGTCTCTAAGTTTACTAGTTCTTTAGAGTTTGTTTCGCTCTCTATTAGTTTGTTGAGTTCGTACTTAGAAAAAGGAAGCTTTTTAATAATACTTTGTAGAGATTCTAGTTTTCCATAAGGATGCCTTTTAGCTCGTAATTTTTTATCTAAATCCCAGTATATCGCATTGTAACCTATAGGTCTTGGAATTTTTCCTTCACGAATGGAAAGGACTTCAAAATATTGTTTTTTATACTCTTTTTTCCCTGTTGCTGCATATGCACGAATAAAGTGAGTAAGATCATCAGAAGAGTGTCTAAGCTTATCTGCAACAACTATCATTTTGAATTTGTTTTCATATGTTTTTGCAAGTGTATTCTCTCCTCTATCAAGAAGAACTATTTCATAAATAAGTAAAAATATCATAGATAACTCAAAAATAATAAGTGCAATATTAAATTTGTGAAGATCAATATTGAGAAGTTTACTTTTTTTATATGTTTCATATGCAACAAAAATTATGAAAATAATTAGTCCGATAAATATCATGATTTCTTTGAGTGAGAGGAGCTCCCACAGAGAAAAGTGGGCAATCTTTTTTTGTTTTTCAAATACTTGTTTCTGTTTTTTTAAAAGATAATTGTAGTAACCACTTCCTTTAATAAGGTAGTCATTTTCTATGTCAGCTAAATCTTTAAAATCTATTTTTTTAAAGTATTTATTGAAAATATCTATATAGTGTTTATTTTTCTGATTTGTAATGACTGATATATTTGAAGAGAATGATTTTCCTGTTATTATAAACTTTGATTTGAGGCCTTTTTGTAGTAAAAAAACATCAATTGCAATTTCATCATCTATAAATAGGTCTATCTTATTATGAAGAGCATCTTGAACCATCGGTAAATAGTCATTGTATTTTATAATGGTAGCATTTGGAAATGCTTCTTTCGCAAGTTCCATATAGTAAGTATCTATACTTCCAATCTTGAGTTTTGAAGGGAGGATATTTTTCTTTAACTGGTAAAAAGATGTTTTCATTTCATATATTTTGTCACTCGCTAGCATCCAAGGTTCATCAGGTGTTAATCCAGAGTGGAAAATTGCTTCACCACTTTTAACAGCTGCAACACTTGAGTCCCAATCATAAAATTTAAATTTTACCTCGTAACCACTTTTTTTTGCCCATAGTCTCCAGAAGTCAACAAGTAGCCCTTCTGGTTTCCCCTCGATACTCTTATATGTAACAGGAGAATATTCATAATCTATAGCAACAGTTAATGTCTCTTTTGCAAGAAGGACAGAGACTAAAAATGAGAGAGTAAGTAAAAATCGTAAAAGCATTAGAAAAACCATTCTTATGTGAAATTAGGATATAAAAATAAATATCAATGTAATTTTAGCATAATTTAATGAGATAATGTGATTTAATTAAATCTTTAAACCGAAAATTAGTTATAATTTCGTTTATGAACCAACTACAAGATTATTTAAGTGCTCATGACATAAGTGATATGCATCCTATTGATATTGCTAAAATTCTTAAAGGTCTTAGTGATGAAGAGTTTTCTGAATCTATCAAACTTGTACCTAAAGATCTTGTTGGAGATGTCGCTCTTGCACTTCCTGATAGATATTTTGATGATGTTGTAGAAAATCTTAGTGTAGATGAACTCTCTCATGCTGTAACAGAGTTAGAGTCAGATGATCAGTTAGAGTTTATGCAAGAACTTGAAGAGCATGATGAATCTATAGCTACTGAGGTTTTTGAAAATCTTCATCAAGATGATCAGCAAGAGATTACTAAGCTTCAAACTTATGGGGAAGATGTTGCTGGTTCGCATATGCAACTTGAACTTTTTACAGCTTATAAGGATGAGGTAGTTCAAGATGTCATTAAACGTTTTGCACGCCTACGAAAAGAGAATGAAGTTGAGAATGTTCAAAATCTTTTTATCACAGATGATGATAAAAAGCTAAGATATGCAGTTGGATTAGATGATCTTTTAATATTTGATTTTTCTAAAACAATTATGCAAAATATTGAAGCAAGTGATGAAAGTTTTGACCCTATCAAGGCTACAGATAAAGAAGATATAAAAGAAGTTGTTCATCTGTTTGAAGAGTATGACCTTACTGTTTTAGCAATTGTAAATGCTTATGGAGTTCTTCTTGGTCGTATCACTTCGGATGATATTTATGATATTATCAATGAACATGCAACTGAGCAGATGTATAATCTTGCAGGTGTTGATGATGAGGCGGAAGAGGATGAAGAGATTCTTCCTGCTGGAAAAAAACGTGCAAAGTGGTTGGCGTTTAATCTTTTAACAGCCATTGCTGCATCCTTAGTTATTAGCCTTTTTTCAGATACATTAGAGAGTATGGTGGCACTTGCTGTTTTGATGCCAATAGTCGCATCGATGGGTGGAAATGCTGGTACTCAGACTCTAACGGTTGTTGTAAGGCAGTTGGCTCTTGGTGATATATCTCAGGGTGATGCAATGAGGATTATAAAAAAAGAAGTTACTATCTCTTTAGTAAATGGTCTCTTCTTTGCTATAATAATAGGAATTATTGCATCTATATGGTTTAAGACAGGAATGCTGGGTGTTGTGATAGCTATTAGTATGCTTGTTAACCTTTTTATTGCAGGTTTTTTTGGAGCTGTTATCCCTCTTTTACTTAAAAGAATGGATATTGATCCAGCTATTGGAAGTACTGTTATTTTAACAACTTTAACCGATGTCATCGGGTTTTTTAGCTTTTTAGGCTTAGCAACTTATATACTACTTTAGTAGTAAAAATAAAATTAAGGATATTGTAAAACTTGGATTTACTCATACTATTTTTTGTACTCTCTGTTGGCGTTTCATTTATATGTTCCGTCCTTGAGTCAGTTCTTCTCTCCATAAATATGTCATATGTGGCAGTTCTAGAAAAAGAACGCCCATCTGTAGGTAAACTTCTTCGTATTCAAAAAGAGAATATTAACAAATCTATCGCAGGAATTTTAATACTTAACACTATTGCAAATACTTTAGGAGCGGCTGCTGTTGGAGCACAGGCAGCTGTTATCTTTGGAAATGATGCAGTTGTAGTTGTATCTATAATACTTACATTTGCAATACTTTTTTTAAGCGAAATAATTCCAAAAACTATAGGAGCTATCTACTGGAAGTCTTTAGCACCTGCTGCTTCACAGCTTATAAGAATTTTTATCTGGATAACTTACCCTATCATCTTAACAACCTTAGCCGTAACAAATAAGATAAGTAAGGGTAAGGATGATGCGAACTCCCTTACAAAAGAGGAACTCCTTGAGAGTATGCTTCAGAGTGAAGATGATGGTGTTATTGATGAGAAAGAGTCAGATGTTATAGAAAATATTTTAAATCTTGATAACATTAAAGTAAATGAAGTTTTAACACCAAGAAGTGTGGTTTTTGCGATAGATGAGAGTATGACGATTAAAGAAGTGATGGAGGGTCAAGAATCTATTTTTAAATTTTCTAGAATACCTGTTTATAATGGAAGCATAGAAGATGTAACAGGAATTGTTCTAACTAAAAAGATATTTCAACAATCACTTTTAGATGATAGTGTAACACTCTCATCAATCAAGAAAAAAATATTTTCTATTAATGAAAATATTCCTGTAAGTAAGGCACTTGATATGTTTATATCAAAAAAAGATCATATGTTTTTAGTGATTGACAATTATGATCAGACGGATGGTATTTTAACGCTAGAAGATTGTGTTGAAACTATACTTGGTGTTGAGATTATGGATGAGAGCGATACTACCGAAGATATGCGTGAACTTGCCAAACACAATATGAAAATGAAACGTAAAGAGAAAGACTCCCAAAAGTAAGAGAGACTTCTCGGGGCTGGGACTTTAGTCCCATAAATTAGTAGTGGGACTGAAGTCCCAACCCCGAGGATGTGAAATTTTACATCCCTGGAAGACGAGGAATTTTTCCTAGTTTAGAGTATCTACAGTACGATCCCCAACCTTTTTTTAACCAGTGTCCTATGATGGGCATCGGAATCATAAACGCTCGTTTCTCATCTCTATAAACAAACGCCGCACCATCTCCTGTATCCATAACACAGAGGATATTTAAGTGTTCATCATATCCTTTGAAGTCTGAGGAGTTTTTATCTCTCTCTCCGATATTGTGCGCTACATTCTTAGCCATTACTTCTGCAACATGACCCTGTTTTGCACGCCAATCATAACCCTCTAAAGATGCTATATCACCAATAGCATAGATGTTTGTCATACTTCCATCTTCATTTAAAACATTAGAAAAATCATCTGTCTTAATAAATCCAGCAGGATTAAGAGGTAAGTCAGAATTTACGATAACCTCATGACCAGCACCAGCAGGAATAAACATAGTAAAGTCAGATTCTAGTTTTGAGTCATCTTCAAAAACTATACTATCTTTCTCAAAACTCTTTATCTTTTTGCCAAAATGCTGTTTAATGCCTAGTTTGTTAAACATCATATCCATCATTTTTAAGGCTTTTGGACCCATACGTTTACCAGGTTCAGCCATAGGAGCAAAAAATGTAAGTTCAAAATTATCTCTGATACCTTTTTTCTTCAACATATTGTGAACATTGAAAAGTAACTCAAACCCTGGACCACCACGAACAGCAGACGTATCCTTAGGGTTTCCACCAAAGCCCATAGTTATTTTCCCACTTCCTTTCTCTATAAGTGCATCAAGAGCATCACGAATTTTAAGAGACTGCTCTGGCTCACCACAGATAGAGAGAGTGTTTTCTAAACCTTTGTGTTTCATCTTTGCAGCACCCATCGCCACTATGAGGTAGTCATAACTATCTAAAACTTTTCCACTTTCAAGTGTAACACGGTTCTCTTTAGCACTTATCTCTGTTACACCATCTATGAGAAGATTAAATCCATGTGCATCTTGGAGTTGCTTCAGGTCAACACAGACATCTTTAAACTCACTCTCATGAGTAGGAATCCAAATAGACGTTGGAAAGATGTAAAAGTATTCACGGTTACTAACTAGAGTTACATCATAATCCATTTTTTTAAGATAAATGGCAGCATCCACTCCAGCAAACCCACCACCTAAGATAAGAACTTTTTTCATAATAAAACCTTTATTAGCAATTTTAATGAGTAATAATACATAAATTGATGTTAAAACTAGATAAAGTGACGAGTTTATTCGTCAGAATTGTAAAAAATTGAAGAATCTTATGAAAAAAATAAAATAATAGTGTAATTCTATATAGACATATACAATATT
>Ga0256826_1002695_pt1 | contig 10761 bp, 12 predicted proteins | sample CV79metaG_FD_185975 | JGI IMG/M metagenome (GOLD analysis project Ga0256826, IMG submission 185975) | Hydrothermal vent microbial communities from East Pacific Rise, Pacific Ocean - CV79 | ecosystem: Environmental > Aquatic > Marine > Hydrothermal vents | place: Pacific Ocean: East Pacific Rise... | reverse complement strand
TTTATCTAACTCTTTAAACTCAAATGCTGAGTCAATATTCATCAAAACATAAGACATCTGATTTAGAGGCTGTCTCCATTGATGGGCTATCATACTCAACATATCTCCCATCTCTGCCATCTTTGACTGCTGAATAAGTATTTTGTCTTTTTGTCGATGGGCTTTTACTGCATCATTTACCATGTATTCTAAAGAAGCATTCAGATTTTCTAATTCTGCTGTTCTATTTTCTACCTCTTCTTGATACTCCCTAAAAATAGAATTCACCCTTCTTGAGAGCAATAAAGAGAGTATTACAACTAAAAGAACTATAACTATGGAGGCTTTCATAATTACATTTAACTCATTATCAAGCATCTCTTCTAAATCTTGTTGCTTTTGAATTTCCTGAGTACTCATACTTGAGATTTCAAAGCCATAGATAAGATGCCAAGAGAGTGCTTCATTATATTGAGCATAGTAGTAATACCCATAATTATTATCGGTATACCACATTGACTCTTTCAAGAGATTTTCTGGAGTAATAATGGGTTTTTTATTTGCTGATATATCTGCCATTTTAGGAGAGAGGTAAAGTTCTGATTGAGCACTATAGAGTGCTATAAAATCTGTTCTTTCAAGTGGTATACTTTTAGTCATATCTAAAAGTGTCAGTTTTAATTTTTTATACTCAGCATTAACATTTAAGGAAGAGCCAATATACCAGTCAAATAGATGAAGATTCTTAACCTTAATTCTCTGAGTTTCATCTTGATTTACATAACGACTAGAGAGAAACCCTTCTCCTTTTTTTCGTACAAGCTGTATCTCTTCTAAAACTATAGAACGACCATCTGCGTCTACATATGCTGCTAAATTTTTCTGCTCCTCTCTACTTTTAGAACTTACAATTGCATTGCCATTAAAATCACTAATAAAAAAATTTGTAGAGTAACCATTTACTTGTAACTGTGAGAGTGCATCCGCTATTCTCCCTTTTATCTCTTTGGAACTTTTTTTATTTTTATACTTGTTATAAATAAAATGTGCACTTTTGTAAGCAGCCTCTACACTATTGTTAAGTTCTGAGACTATATTCTCTTCTATGCGGTTATATTTATAATCATAAAGAAGATTTAACTGCTTTATCCAAACTTCACTTTTTGCTTTTTTACTATCGATATGTTCTTTTATGGAACGTTCTTTTGCAGAGTTAAAATAGTTAGTAACTTTTTCTAAATAGAATGTACTAATAAAAAAACTAGCGATTAGCACAAGTGTAAGGGGCATAAGGACAATAAGAAAAGAGACAAATTTTTTCTCATTTAATTTCATAACTCTTCCTCTGCATTTATAGAGAGTGTTTTTCTAGGTTTTAAACCTAACTCTCTCATATTTTGAGCTCTTTTGATAACATTTCCCCGACCACTGCTTAGTTTTTTCATTGCATTCTCATAAGAGTCTTGTGTTTTTTGAATAGAGCTACCAATCAGAAGCATCTCCTCAACAAAACCTACAAGCTTATCATACATCGCTTCAGCTTCATTAGCAATTTTTTTTGAATTTTCTTGCTGTTTTTGAGTTCTCCATATATGTTCTATAGTTTTAAGTGTCACAAGCAGTGTTGAAGGAGATACTACTAAAATATTACTCTCATAAGCACGTTTGAAAAACTCTCCATCTTCTTGTAGTGCGAGAAGGAAAGAACCCTCTATGGGCATAAATAGTAAAACATAATCCAGACTATGAATCCCCTCTAGTTTTTCATACTCTTTACTACTCAACTCTTTAATGTGGGTTGCGATACTCTGCAGATGCTCTTTGAGAGCCTTATGCTTGAGCACTTCGTTACTTTCACTCATAAACCTCTCATAAGCACGAAGAGAGACTTTTGAGTCTATGATTATGTCTCGGTTATGAGGCATATGAATGATTATATCTGGTCTATATGTTTGCCCCTCGCTTGATTTCAACGTGGACTGTGTCTCATATTCAACACCCTCTCGTAAACCAGACTCCTCTAAAATTCTCTCTAAAACAAGTTCACCCCAGTTCCCTTGCATCTTATTTTCTCCCTTAAGAGCGTTTGTAAGGTTTATTGCATCGTTTGAGAGTTGTTGATTCATCTCTTTTAAACGCAAAAGTTCATCTTTTAAAAGGTATCTATCTTTAGCTTCAGTGTTGAACTGTTCGCGTGATTGTGCAGAGAAGTTTGTAATCTGTTCGCGAAATGGTTTTAAAAGAGTCTCAAACTGCTCCTTGTGTGTACTACTGAACTGTTTTGATTTATCTTCAAAAATCTGGTTTGCCAATATTTTAAACTCAATGGAGAGCTCATTTTTTGCTTCTTGAAGGGTTGAGAGTTTTTCACTTGATGCTTTTAACTCCCCTTCATAACGTGCATTAAGTGCCACATACTGTAACTGTAAATCATTTTTAGCCTCTAAATCATCTCTATATTTTTCACTCAACTCCTTATATTGAGTAATAATTCTACTGTTAATATCATTTTGTCGTAAATACAAAAAAAGTGTTATGAGAAAAAGAGTAAATGCTACTAGGGTGAGCACAAAATATAAATCTAACTGCATAGAGAAACTATCCTTATTAAAGTATCAACTATTATACTACAAATGAGTTTTTACTATAAGAAGCATGACAAAATGACAAGTTTTCACTTTTAATCACTTCATTTAGTAGCACTATAAACTTAACTAATCAAAAATATAATTGGGTTAAATGTAATTTTAGTATATTTAGATATAATTCGCGAAATACTTTAAGGGGAAGGTACCTCGCTCTATCTTAAGTGGTAAAAGCGGCTTGTGTCATCTCCTTTAGTATATAAAAGGATTATGATGCAAGAAAACGCACAAAAAGACACACAAGATAAAGAGGAAGTCACAATAACTTTTGATGACTTAAACCTAAAAAAAGAAGTACTTCAAGCTGTTAAATACGCAGGTTTTACAACTCCAAGCCCTATTCAAGCGCAAGCTATTCCATTTGTACTAGATGGTCGTGACATGGTTGCACAAGCACATACTGGTACAGGTAAAACTGCAGCTTTTGGTCTTCCAGCAATCTCAATGATGAAACTCAACGCAGGCGTTCAAGTTTTGGTTATTACACCAACTCGTGAACTTGCTACTCAAGTTTCTGACGAACTATTTAAATATGGTAGAAACCTAGGTGTAAGAACAGTTACAGTTTATGGTGGTAGCTCTTACAAACGTCAACTAGACCTTATTCAACGTGGTGCTAACATTGTTGTTGCTACACCAGGACGTCTTTTAGACATCTTAAAAAGAAATATGCTTGACAATTTCTCTCCATCTATGGTTATTTTAGATGAAGCTGATGAGATGCTTGATATGGGATTTTTAGATGATATCAATGAGATATTCTCTTACCTTCCAACCAACCGTCAAACACTTCTTTTCTCAGCTACTATGCCACAGCCTATTAAAACGCTTGCAAGTAGAATTTTAGAAAACCCAGAATTTATCTCTATCACAAAAGGTGAGACTACAAACTCTGATATTGAACAACTTTACTATGTTATTGAAGAGTCTGAACGTGATGATGCAATTATTCGTCTTATGGATTCAGAAACTACTAACAAGTGTGTTGTATTTTGTAGAACAAAATCAGAGGTAGATAGACTTTCAAATGTTCTTTCAAATGCTGGTTACTTAGCAAATGGACTTCATGGCGATATGGAGCAGCGTCAACGTGAGACTGTTATTAAAGGTTTCAAACAAAACTCTGTAAAAGTTCTTGTAGCGACTGATGTTGCAGCTCGTGGTATCCACGTTAACAACATCTCGCATGTATTTAACTACCATATCCCATTTGACCCAGAGTCTTATGTACACCGTATCGGTAGAACAGGTCGTGCTGGCACAAAAGGTAAGGCGATTACTCTTCTTACTCCATTAGAGTTTAAAGAGCTACAACGTATTAAACAAAAAGTTGGAACTTCAATGAACCATGCTTTTGTTCCAAGTAAAAATGACCTCAGAGAGTCAACTGTTGATGCACTTGTTAAAAAAGTTGAAGAGCACAAAATCTATGACGAAGCTCACAGAGTTCTTGACTTACTAAAACAAGACATAGATGAAGAGCAGATTATGTATAAACTTATCTCTATGCTTCTAGACCAACAAGATATCAAAGGACCAGCTAACATTGGTATTCCTGCTGATAAACTTGATGCTATTCTTGCTCGTGCTGCTCAACGTGGTGGTGGCGGTGGTCGTGGCCGTGGAAACTACCGAGGTAATAGAAATCGCTCTGGTGGCGGTGGTGGAAGAAATCGTTCTGGTGGCGGCGGAGGCGGTGGATACCGTGGAAACCGTGAAGGTGGAGATAGAAACCGTTCAGGTGGAAGAAGTTCTGGTGGTTACAGAGGTAACAGAGACTAATATTACCACATCTAAGACGAATAATTCTTCTTCGTCTTAGCCCTTTCTTCAAATTATCTACAAAACTTCGTTATAATTGTTAAAAAGAGATTTCATGATAATTTATGAAGATACATATATATATATAGAAAAAGAGGAGAGTGAAATCCCTTGGCTCAAAATTTTCACTAAAGAACCCTTTAGAGAGTTAGGTGATGTTCCTAAAGAACTACGTTTAAAACTTTGGGAAACTTACGATACTATTGAACTTGAAATGAAAAGCTATTATAACCCTAAAAAAATCAATATGGCTTCTTTTGCCAATATGCTTCCTCGTGTTCATATTCATGTAATGGCAAGATTTGAAGAAGATAGTTATTTTCCAGAGCCAATGTGGGGAAAAAAGCAGAGAGAGAGTAACTTAAATATTCCCTCAGAAATAGAATTTCATAAGCGCATATTTAATGCACTTACACTCAAGTATAATTAATTATTTCAGAGGTGAAAAAGGTACAAGGGCTGAACCCCATGTTAGACCGCCACCAAAAGCATCTAAAAGCATAAGCTCTCCAGCTTTTAGCTCTCCAGCCTCATAAACATCATTCATGGCCATTGGTATAGAAGCACCAGATGTATTACCATATTTTGCAACAGTTACAACAACTTGCTCTTCTCTCATTTTTAGAGCATCACCAACTGCTTTTATAATTCTGTAGTTAGCTTGATGTGGGATAAAATGGTCAATAGAGCTACTCTCTATCTTATTTTCTTCTAAAATCTCTACAACATCTTTAGTAAGTGTACGCACCGCAACTTTAAAAGTTTCATTTCCCTTCATCTGCATAAAACAAGCATTCGCTTCGCCTTCAAGTGCATCATGAGGAGAACCAGTTCCACCATTTGGAGTCATTAAAAGATCTGCATAAGTACCATCTGCACCGGTATTCACATCAATAATTGCTTCCTCTTTATTATCAGTTGCAGAGATCATAGCAGCACCTGCGCCATCACCAAATAGTATACAAGTTCCACGATCTGTGTAATCAGTAATAGCTGAAAGTTTTTCAGCACCAACTATAAGTATATTTTTCTTCATTCCTGACTCAATAAATGCTTTAGCTATGGAGAGTATATACACAAATCCTGTACAAGCTGCAGATATATCAAATGCAGTAACATTACCAAGCCCAAGTTTATTTGAAATAATTGTAGCAGTTGATGGCATGCAGAAGTAATCAGGCGATATAGTTGCACAAATTAGCATATCTATTTCAGATGCATCTATTCCACTACGTTTTATCGCTAGTTTAGCAGCAGCTACACCCATATCACTAGTAGTTTCATCTTTATGTGCGATATGACGTTCTTTAATACCAGTACGTTTAGTAATCCACTCATCTGTTGTATCAACCATATGAGATAAATCCTCATTCGTTAATATTTTCTCTGGAGTATAAGCCCCTATTGAGCGAAATGCAGCATAAGCCATTAACTATCCTTTTGGTTGTAAACTTCTAATTCTTCTAATATATGTTTATTAACATTAGTATCAATATAAGCTATTGCTTGGTAAATTGCATTTTCCATTGCTTTAGCATTTGACTTACCGTGACTCACAATTGCACAGCCCTTTATACCAATAAGTGGTGCACCACCTATCTCAGCATAGTCAATCTCTTTTTTAAGAAGTTTAAAAACTTTTCTCATTAAAAGTGCACCAGTAATTGCAATAGGAGATTTTCGGATGTAGTCTTTAATAAGTCCACTAATTGTAGATGCCACACCCTCACTTGTTTTAAGAACTAAATTTCCTATAAACCCATCACAGGTTACAACATCACAAGAGCCATTGAAAATATCACCACCTTCTACATTTCCTATAAAGCCTCTATAATTTTTTAAGAGTTTATATGCAGATTTTGTTACTTCATTCCCTTTAGACTCTTCTTCACCATTTGCTAAGAGTCCTATACGAGGATTTGAAACGCCCATTATATTTTGAGCATAACAACCACCCATGATTGCAAACTGAACTAAATGTTCAGGTTTAGAATCTACATTTGCGCCAACATCTAAAACAGCTGTACGTAAGCCACTTCTTGTGGGCATAAATGTTATAAGAGCTGGACGAGAAACACCTTTAAGACGACCAAGTCTTAATGTAGCAAGGGTCATCGTTGCACCACTGTGTCCAGCAGAAACGACACCATCGGCTTCGCCATTTCTTACTAGTTCTACTGCTTTATATATTGTGCTATCTTTACGCTTAACAGCATCAGTAGCAGCATCACTCATTGAAATAACATCATCAGTTTCTACTATAGAAATCTTATCTCTATAACGTTTTGGTAACAGAGGTAAAATTTCTGATTTTTTTCCTACAAGTATAGGCTCGAATGATTTTTTCTTAAGTGCGGCAACACAACCTTTAACAATTGGCTCAGGACCGAAGTCCCCGCCCATTGCGTCAATAGCAATCTTTACCATTGACTATTTATACTCACCAGTAGTTGGGTTAATGTGGTGTGGTAATCTATAAGTTCCGTCTTTATCTTTAACTGGTTTAGCTAAAGTAATTTTGTAATGCGTTCTTCTCTTCGCGCCACGTGAATGAGAAACTCTTCTCTTAGGTACTGCCATGAATTTTCCTTTTATTTATAAATTTTATTGTGAGTGTTTACACTCATTGCAACTGTGGTAGTCACTTCTGATAAGTTCAATCTCAGAGTTTAAAAGCTCATCGACATCTGCATTACCATCAAAAGACTCAACAACATCTAATTCGATACTGCTGTCATCTTCATACATGCCATCAGAGATAAAAAATTCTATCTCTTCATTTACTGGCATTTTAAATTCCTCTGCACAAATATCACAAGGTTTCTTTAGGGAACCTGTCAAGTTTGCTTTTAGCAAAATTAATTTGCCTGCATGATACTCTAAATAACCTTTAAAAGTTATTTCATTAGATTTTACTTCAAAATCTAATGGTGTTTTTGTTACTTTTCTCAGTAAAACTTTCATTATAAAACTCCTAAATGAGCAAAAGCCCATTTATGACCGCTAGCCACTTGGGCACTAAAGCTAGCCCCTAATGAGGCAGATTTAATAACAGTTACTACGAAAGTTCTCTTTGTGAAAAGAAAAATGCAATCTCAATAGCTGCATTTTCAACAGAATCACTTCCATGAACTGCATTTGCATCTATATTTTCAGCGAAATCAGCACGGATAGTACCAGCTTCTGCTTCTTTAGGGTTAGTAGCACCCATTAAATCACGGTTAATCTGCATAGCATTTTCACCTTCTAAAACTGAAACAACAACTGGACCACTAATCATGAAGTCAACTAGGTCGTTGAAAAAAGGACGCTCTGCATGAACAGCATAAAATGCTTCTGCATCAGCACGTGAAAGTTGCATCTTTCTAGTAGCAGCAAGTTTAAGACCATTGCTTTCAAATCTGTCTAAAATTTTACCGATAACACCTTTAGCAACTGCATCTGGCTTAATGATTGATAATGTTCTTTCCATTATTTCTCCTGAAAATATAAAATTAGGATGGGATTATAGCGAAAAAAGAATAGATTTAAGATTAAAGTTTAAAAAAATGTGATTTAAGTAAAATGAAGTGGGTAAATTATAAGGTATGAAGTGTGCAAAGCACACTTCTAAAAACTATTCTACGATAGCTTCTTTGTTATCACGTTGTTCTTGAGTAACATCTTCTCTATGCTCTGGACTTTCACCGATAGCATCCCAAGTAATACAACCCTCTGTAGGACAAGCTGTAGCACATGCTGGTTCATCATGATGACCTACACACTCAACACATTTGTCAGAATAAACATAATAAATATCCTCATCTGTTGGATTATCATCCTCATCTACGATCGCTTCAACTGGACACTCATCAATACAAGCTCCACAATTAATACAAGTGTCATTAATTAATACAGACATTATCTTCTCCTAAATTTTGTTAAAGTAACTATACAGTGAAGATTTTTAAACGTAGCTAAAAGTTGTTTGATAATGATGAATATTTAGAAAAAGTTACGGATTGAGTAGAAGAAAACCCCTTAAAATAGGGGTTTTAATAATGATTATCATTAGTAAAAATGATGAAATAACTATAAGTTTAAGTACTTCTTAATATCTTCAACTCTATCAGTTTTTTCCCAAGTAAAGCTATCTTCTGTACGACCGAAGTGGCCATAAGCAGCAGTTGCTCTGTATATAGGACGAAGAAGATCGAGTGACTCAATAATTCCAGCAGGAGAGAGGTCAAAAAGCTCTTTTACACACTCTTCTATTTTCTCTTCTGAAACTTTTCCTGTTCCGTGTGTATCTACCATAATTGAGACAGGCTGAACTACACCAATTGCATAAGCAACTTGGATTGTGGTCTTATCACATGCACCTGCTGCAACAAGATTTTTTGCAACATGACGTGCTGCATAAGCCGCTGAACGGTCAACTTTAGTAGGGTCTTTCCCACTAAATGCACCACCACCATGAGGACAGCTTCCACCGTAAGTATCAACTATAATCTTACGGCCAGTAAGACCAGCATCCCCTTGAGGACCACCAATTACGAACTTACCTGTTGGGTTAATGTGAAAAATAGTATTCTCATCCATCATCTCAGCAGGAATAACATGTCTTATAACCTCTTCGATCATATCTTTATGAATCTGCTCTTGAGAGACTTCTGCATGGTGCTGAGTAGAGATAACTACAGTCTCTACTGAAACTGGTTTGTCATCTACATACTTTACACTAATTTGTGCTTTTCCATCAGGACGTAGGTATGGAACTGTTCCATCTTTACGAACCTCTGCTAAACGCTGTGTTAAACGGTGTGCCAAATGGATAGGTAGAGGCATAAGAACATCTGTCTCACGACAAGCATATCCAAACATTAAACCTTGGTCTCCAGCACCAATCTCGCCATCAGCTTGATCAACACCTTGGTTAATATCTGGTGACTGCTCACCAATTCCATTAAGTACAGCTGCTGCTCTATAGTCAAAACCATAGTTCGCATCCGTATAACCTATCTCTTGAATAACTTTTCTAGCAATCTCTTGCATAGGGGCATAAGCCGTAGTCTTCAATTCGCCTGCAATTACACAAAATCCATTTGATACCAAAGTTTCACACGCAACACGTGCCTTTGGATCATTTTCAATAATATAATCCAGAATCGCATCACTGATCTGATCTGCCATCTTATCAGGGTGCCCTTCTGTTACAGACTCAGAAGTAAAAATATACTCTTTTGTCATCGATTTTTCCTTATTGAGATATAGCATCTTGTGCTATAAATCGTTGAAAGTATATCTAAGTATCATTAATTCTTCTTGTCATATATCAACTAGAATTCAAAAGATAAAAATTATCCTTAAATAATTTTACTACTTTTACTACTGTAAGCTTTGTTAATAATATTCAGTTAAAATTCCACCATAAATTTAATAAAACACAAGGACATATATATGTTAGTAACAAATCAAGCTCCAGACTTTACAGCAACAACAGTTTTAGGTGACGGTTCAATCGTTGAAGATTTCAAATTCTCTGAAAACATGGGAGAAAAAGGTACAGTTCTTTTCTTTTACCCACTAGATTTTACTTTTGTATGTCCTTCTGAGCTTATCGCTTTTGACCATAGACTCCAAGAGTTTAAAGATCGTGGTGTTGAAGTTATCGGTTGTTCAGTAGATAGCCAATTTTCTCACTTCGCATGGAGAGAGACTCCAATCAACCAAGGTGGAATTGGGCGTGTTGGTTACCCACTTGTAGCTGACCTTACTAAACAAATCTCTAAAGATTACGATGTACTTTTTGGTGGAGCAGTTGCTCTTCGTGGTTCATTCCTAATCGATGGTAAAGGTGTAGTTCGTCATGCAGTAATCAATGACTTACCACTTGGTCGTAACATTGATGAGATGTTAAGAATGGTAGATACAATGCAGTTTACAGATGAGCATGGTGAAGTTTGTCCTGCTGGTTGGGTAAAAGGTGACGAAGGTATGAAAGCTACAACTGAAGGTGTTGCAGAGTACTTAGGTAAACACGAAGGCGACCTATAGTCGACTTTTTTCTCTTAACTCTCACTTCTATGTGAGAGTTATTTTGTATCTCTATCTAACCCATTCAAAGATTTCTCACTCGCACTATTAGCTCTGTTATAAGCATTGTCATCATGGTAAATATTTTTTGCAGAACAAGCACTTAAGCCTAATCCTAAAATCACTATTGTACTAAGTATCACTTTTTTCATATTTTATCCTTATTGGTTCATAATTAAAAATATTATAACATACTTTAGTAAGAGACCATAAATAACCTCATAGCCAATGGCTTGAAAAG
>Ga0256826_1002694_pt1 | contig 10762 bp, 9 predicted proteins | sample CV79metaG_FD_185975 | JGI IMG/M metagenome (GOLD analysis project Ga0256826, IMG submission 185975) | Hydrothermal vent microbial communities from East Pacific Rise, Pacific Ocean - CV79 | ecosystem: Environmental > Aquatic > Marine > Hydrothermal vents | place: Pacific Ocean: East Pacific Rise... | reverse complement strand
GACCCTTACCAAACCTTTACGATTTGTGGAGCTAGAAAAAAACTTCTATAAACTCGATGATGGTACCCCTACTGATTGTGTCTTTTTAGCATTGCATAAAATTTATAATGAAAATTATATGCCTGACCTTGTTATTTCAGGTATTAACATCGGTGCAAATATGGGTGAAGATATCACCTATTCAGGAACGGCAAGTGGTGCAATGGAAGCTGTACTTCAAGGGGTTCCTGCCATTGCAATATCACAAGATTTTAATGAAGACAAAGAGTCCAAAGATTCATGGGACTACCAGTTAGCAACAGAAACCATTGTTACCCTTGTAACAAAAATATTTGATGAGAGTTTTCCCCTTGCTCCTCGTAAATTTTTAAATATTAATATTCCTGCCATATCACCCAAAGAGTGTCAAGGATTAAAAATCACACGTACGGGAAGCAGGGTCTATACCAATGACGCAGAAGTACATCTTAATCCTAGAGGTCAAGAGTATTTTTGGATTGGACTTATTAACCATGAATGGAGAAAGACGGAAGGCTCTGTCATGACTGATATAGAAGCCATTAAACAAAATTATGTCTCCATAACACCTATTCATCTTGATATGACATCTCACAATGATGTAGAAAAGCTTTCGTCATGGATTTAAGATTTCAACGCTGTGAACTTCTTTTTGGAAAAGAAGATTTCAGTAAAATTCAAAATGCTAAAATTCTTATCTTGGGTGTTGGTGGTGTAGGCTCTTATGCACTTGATTGCCTTTGGCGTTCTGGTGTTTCAGATATTACCATTTTAGATTATGATACCTACGATGTAACCAATCAGAACCGTCAAATAGGGAGTGATGCGGTAGGAGAATTAAAAACAGAAGCATTAAAAAAGCTCTATCCAACCATTACAACTATAGATCAACAGATGAACATGGCATGGGTCGAGAGCTTTGACTTTGAACCCTATGATCTTATCATAGATGCGGCTGATACAACCAAAGTTAAAATAGAGATTGCCAAAAAATGCTATAAAAAACTTATCATGTCTACTGGATCTGCCAAACGTTTTGATACATCAAAAATAGAAGTTGCTTCTATTTGGAAAACTTCAGGAGACAGATTAGCTCGAAAAATACGAAATGAATTAAAAAAAGTAAAATTTGACCGAAACTTTACGGTTGTTTTTTCTCCTGAAGAAGATAAATGTAAAGAAAAAGGGTCATGTGTTGCAGTAACAGGTGCATTTGGACTTACAATCTGTTCTGAAGCAATTAAAAAGATATTGAAGGATTAACATGAAAAAATGGCTCAAAAAATACTATACAGAAGAATTTATGTATAAAGTTCTGGTTTTTCTTCTTTTTGCTTCAGTAATATTGGGCATCCTATTTGATACAAAATATTAATAAACCATTAAGCTCTAGGCGTTAAAACTTGTCCATTTGAGGTATATCGTGTCTGAGAATTACCTACTATAAGTAACGTAGACATGGTGATCTCAGGGTGTTCAAGATCGTGTGCTATTAAGTCTGTTGTTGTTGTAATACTTATCTTCTCTTTGTCACGTCCCACATGAGAAGCAATAATAACAATTCTCTCTTCACCCTCACTCATTGCCTTTAAGAAATTTTGATAGGCAAGCGTACGTTTTTTAGATTTAGGATTATAGATACCCAAAACCATATCTGCTTCAAAACAGTTACGCACCCGTTTGTCAATAATATTAATATCTGCCAACTTATCCGAAAGAGAAATAACAGCAAAATCTTGACCAATAGGTGCTCCAATACGCGAAGCTGTAGCTAAAAATGACGTAACACCTGCCACTGAAATAACCTCTATCTCATCCCAAAGTTTCTGCTCATCCATCAACTCAGTAACCAATGTCGCCATGCCAAAGACATTAACATCTCCATTAGAGATAATACAGGTCGTCGTCCCCTCTTTCGCATAATTAATCGCCTCTTGACAACGGGCACTCTCTTTGGTCATCCCCGACATAAACACCGCTGTATCACCAATAAGCTCTTTTAACTCTTTTACATAGTTTCTATACCCTACCACAGCGTCACACTCATCTAATGCTTTAAGTGCTTCAGTTGTCATGTACTTTGTACCACCTGCACCAGAACTTAATATATATAATTTTTTTGCCATTATCTTACTCCTGTAACGATCATCAATTTAAGGTAGACCTCTTTTTTAATCTTAATTCTCTATCTTATATTCACAAAGATACAACATCTTTACACTAACAAACTACCTCTCATGGTACAGTGAACCCATATATAAAACCACATCTGCTTTTTGTAATATTTTTTGAGCTTTTATGGTCACAAGATCGGAGTCACCCCAGTCCTGCTCCTATGAAATATATCATGGGTTTTTCCTTATATATTTTGGGGGAGTTTATTAATGAAAATTTGGAAGCTACTGTTTTTAGAAGCTATTTTGATAAGGTTTTTATGCTTTAAAAAATCATGACTTAACTTATCATATATTCTTCGTTCTTTCTTTACTTTTAATTTTTTTGAAACTTTGGAAACTTCTTTTGATAATTTCTCAAAACATTGATGTTCTACTTCACCTTTTTTCATTGAATATATAGGCAATATCCAGCACTCTAAGGAATGAACAGAGATAGCAAAAACTATTTTCTCTTGATACTCTATATAAGCATTATTATTTTTATTCATTTCAACAATAAGCCGTTCTATTACTTTTTCAATTAATTCAGTTGTAGAACAGTTTCGAGATACTTCAAATCCAATCTCTTCAGAAACATCTGTATCTACTTGAATAATTATATAATCATCATTCAGAATATCATCTAAAAAGAGTTCACTACTTAAATAAGTGAAAAGCCTTGTCCACCCACCTTTTGGAGGTTGCTCTTTACTATCAGTAGCATCTGTAGAGGGTTGTGTATAGCGTATCTCATCATCTAAATCATCGTAATCTTTATAAAATCCACACAAGATGTTTTCAATAACAATTTGGTCAGTTATCCCTTCTCCTGCTATTCCAAATTTTGCCATCTAAAAGCCTTTGGGTAAACCACCTAAATAACCTCTAAGAAAAGCCTCTGAAAGTTTTAATGGTTGGTCAGTAGCTGATTTTGGTTTATTTTCTACTGTTATCTCTCTAGTTCTTGTATATCCTGTTGATTTTTTACGAGAGACTACAAACAGTTTTTGCTCTTGGTCTTTTAAGTCTATACCATCTAATATAGCAGGGTTATGTGTGGTCAAAAATATCTGTTTATCATATTTTTTTGCCAAATCAGTCAAAATAGTTATCAGTTTGGTACAAAGTTTTGGATTAAGAGACGCATCTATATTGTCTATAGCAAAGGCTTTGGGGGTCTCTTTGGCTACTAAAAGTGTGATATAGAAAAGGATAAATAAAAATCCTTCATTGGCACTTCGTTGGTCAAATTCTTCATATAGATATTTATCTTTTATCTTTATGGTATTTTCCAATGAAGAAGTATTTGTAGGGATAGTTATATTTTCAAACCAATTAAAAAGTTGCAAAGATTCTATAATCGTATTAATATAACTTTTATCTTCATAATTATTTATAACCTTTAAAAGTTTTAAAAGACCTTCACCATTTATTCCTAAAGGTTGAATTTGTCCCTCTTTTTGAAAGACTCTTAGAGCTGTGTTTTCAGGAGAAAAAATTATAAAATTTTTTAAAAATTTCTTAATCTCTCTCTTTCTTTCGGGTCTTCGTCTATTATCTTTTTCTTCTTTATATTTATATTCATACTCATCATTTCCATACACATTAAAATAATCAATATCTACTTTCCACTCCTCATACTCATTATTATCATTATGAAATATAAATTCTTTTTCATTATCATTTGTAAAATATGTTTTGATAACAATATCAGCATCATAAGTGTACTCTCCAATAAATGCCCCTCGCATAAATGAAGGCTCAGGAACCCTCAATCCACGAGAAACTAGAAATTCATTTGCCAACATATTCGATTCACTAGCCGAAACAAAAACCAAAGCTTCAAGCAAGTTACTTTTTCCTGAACCGTTTTCACCAATAAAAAGATTGACCCTGCCAACTTCCAGTTCTAAATCATAGATGGATTTAAAGTTTTGTATATGAATTTTTTCTATCATCAGTCTCTTCCTTATTTATTGGTTTAATTATAGCATATTTCTATTTTTTGATATTTACATTATGAGTTAACATGACTTTTAAGCACCTTTCGAGGAAACTATTACTTCTCCCTGTTTTATTTCATGGTGAGCATTTACCTAAATTCCTCAACATAATCATCAAGTCCTTTAATTTTTTCTATGGCATCTTCAAGCTCTTTAAAATCCATCTTAATTCCATAGCCATCACAGTGTTCATCCCAAGGTTTGGCACTGAAACCCATGAAGTTTGCAAGATACATTTGTAAACATGAAGTGTAAGCAGAAGGAAGTTTTTTACGCTCAAAATACTCCATCACCCATAAAACATCCTCTTTTACCTCAGGAAGTAGTTGCGTTTCAAATGCATCTATTTTCTCCTCTTGTGTCATATTTTCTCCTATCATCAGTTTTTCTGAAATCATACTATAAAACTTCTCTAATTCATCAATGATTTTTATCAAGTTTTGTTTGCCTTCTTCTTAAAAAAAATTATCATAAAAAATAATAATTACTATTTGTTACACTGTTCTTTTTTGTCAACAAAAAAAAATTGTTTTAAATTAACTTTATTTAACCACGCAGTATCGTTATGGTACAAAATTCATTAATCGGAGAAGAAAATGATCAAACAAAGTTTAATCACAATCACAACATTAGGTCTTATGACAATAGCTGCTTCAGCAGTAGATACAAAAGCATGTACAGGGTGTCATGGTGCTAATTTCGAAAACAAAGCGATGAACGTTTCTAAAATTGTTAAAGATATGAAAAAAGATGACATTGTTGCAGCACTTAAAGGCTACAAAGATGGTTCTTATGGTGCAGCGATGAAAACAGTAATGAAACCTCAAGCTGATAAACTTTCAGATGAAGATATTGAAGCAATTGCTGCTCAGATTACAGGTACTGATAAAAAAGAAGCAACAAAAGAAGAGAAAAAAGCTGATGACAATGCAACAAAAGCTGATGATAACGCGACTAAAACAGAAGAGAAAACTGCTGCGGTTGAAGTAGATACTAAAGCATGTACTGGTTGTCATGGTGCAGATTTTGAAAAAGCTGCGATGGGTAAATCTAAAATTGTTAAAGATATGAGCAAAGCTGATATTGAAACTGCACTTAAAGGATACAAAGATGGTTCTTATGGTGGAGCGATGAAAGCTCTTATGGCTGGTCAAGCAAAAGGTCTTGATGATGCTAAAATCAAAGCAATTGCTGAGAAATTTGGTAAATAATTTACCATGTGATTCCTAAATCTTTAGGAATCACTCTTTTTTACTTCTACTTTTATTACGTTGCTAAAACTGATAGTTCGCAAAAAATTCTAATCTATTTCCATCATCGTACATGTCAGAATATATTAAATCTAAGGTATGATTTTTATTCACTTGAAATGTTGCCAAGTAATCCGTTTCATTTTCACCTATATCTAAATTTAGATGTGTTGCTCCAAATGTTACACGACCTAAACTATATTCTACACCATAGAGTATTGCCTCTTGATTGTTCTCTTCCGCAATAGTATGGTCTTCACTGGAGCTAAAAAAAGGTCCTCCACCAAAACCATTCACAACCACACCTTCTACTTTATTGTAAGCTGTAACAAGCGATAAACCTTCAACATTAGCACCTAGCCTCATACCATAAGCACTGTTATCCTTACCCTGTTCTGTATACTGTAACGCCATACTGAAAGTGTCTGCTTCATAGCTCAATTCTGCGTAATTAAAATCCGCATCATCTAAGCTATAATGCCATGCTTGTAACGTTGTATTTTCTAGACCCTCATAGATTAAACCTGCGGTTAAAACAGGATCACCTGAAGTTTGCATTTTAGAAAACTTTTCCGATTGTGGCGCATCAAAACCAGCCCACTTTTCTAATGAGGCTAAAACAATACGGGTATCTTCTAAATCATGATTAATTAAGGTATACCCTTCAAAGCTATTGGGAATCATTCCTATATCGTCACTATCTGCATAAGGTGTATCAAGAATTTGTCGCCCTGCTTTAATGATTGTATTAGAAAAATTCCCTTGAAGATATGCTTCACCTACAATACTATAACTGTTGGCATTTGAATCTAAAAAACTACGTTCATTGTCTTTACCAAAAAGTGCATTGGTCGTTAAAAATGTAGCTGTTGCACTTATACCTTCTATTGCTTTTGTTGAAATAGCAAGTTTCCCACCCAATGAGATAGTTCTTGTTTTATGATTGTCCGTATCTGCTGTTTTAATCGCGCCTAAACGTAACTCACCTTCATGTGAAATACCTTCTATGGCTTCAGAAAGTAAACTTGCAGGTGATGATACGGTAGCCCCTACAATCGCTACTGCTATTAATGATAATTTTGTTTTCAAATGCTCCCCTAGTATAATATTTAAATGTAATGATAGTGGTTATCAACTTAAATTATGATAATAACTATCATAATTATTTTATTTAATAAATTTCTTAGACAACCTATCAATGAGTATATTGTTTCGCTATACTACTTTTTTAAACTAATGGAGTCGTTAATGAAAAAAAATCTATTTGATATGGGTGCAAATTTTGAAGATACATGGACATCTGACAATAAAGAAAAAGCCAGAAAAAAAGTTATATTGGAAATCAAAGCACCACAAAAGCACCAACTTCACTTTGCAAAAGAGAAACGACGAGGAAAAGTAGTAAGCATTGTTAAACCGTTTTATTTAAGTTCCAACGATTTAAAAGCCCTTTTAAAAACTCTAAAAAAGAATTTAGGAACAGGTGGCACAGTCAAAGATGAGAGTTTAGAGTTTCAAGGAGAAGTTCAAGAAAAGTTACGTATTCAATTAGAAAAACAAGGATATGGGTTTAAAAAATAAAAACTACCCATACACCTCAACATGTTTTTTACCTTTAAAGTATTTATCTTCATTGTCCATCAATTTCAAGCCATCACATTGTAGAGCTTTGTTGACCAAGTCCTTCTGAAATTCTGACATCTCTGTATGGGCAAAAAACTCACTCAGAGGCATCCAAATAGCCTCTTCTATTTCATGGGTATCTATGACATTAATCTCTGTCGTTAATGCTTCTAATTGAAAGACTATATACATGTTTGATTTGTTAAATCTATAAGGGTGAGAGTTTAAAAGAGAAACCATTTTAATGAGTTTTGCCTTAACTCCTGTCTCTTCCCAAACTTCTCTAACTACTCCTTCTTCTAAACACTGTGCATGCTCTAACATACCACCAGGAAGTTTATAGATAGAGTGATTGTTATGAATACGATCACGCACCATTAATAATTCGTTATTTTTGTTAATCACAACCGCACCCACACCAATGGTATGGGATGGTGAAACAGGAACATAGGTATCTTCTTGAATGCGATAGGTTAAAGTTGTTCGCTTCGCTTCACAATTATGAAACTCAAAGCCCAATGTCAATGCTATAGCAATATAAGAAGCTTGTTCAACTGTCAAGTCTAACCAAAGAAGTGCTTTTTGTTTATTTTTTGCATCTTCTATCACATCTTTTAAGGCACTTTTAAATGCTTCATCCAGATCAAGCTGTTTATTAGAACAGCTTAAAATATAACCATTATAACGATCGTCAGCTACTTGTATCATCTATTTCATCTTCCATTTTCGAGCAGATATCAAAGTAAGTACTGCCAATCCAGCTACCGCATAATAGATCCACACAGGAATAGGTACAGGATCTCCTGCTGCATACGAATGTAATCCCGAAAGATAATAGTTAACCCCAAAGTACGTCATAATAACTGAGGAGTATGCCCATAAAGAAGCAACATTAAATACAAATGGATTATTAAGCTTTGGAATAAATCGTAAATGCAATACGGTTGCATAAATCAAAATGGTTACTCCCGCCCACGTCTCTTTGGCATCCCAACCCCAATAACGCCCCCAACTTTCATTGGCCCATACTCCACCAAGGAAGTTTCCAATGGTCATCAAGAAAAGCCCTACTATCAAACTCATCTCTGCAATACTACTTAACTCTTTGATTGAACGATCTATATTCTCTTTACCTTCACCTCTTATGATAAAGAGTATCAAGACAAGAAGTGATAACATAGAACCCAATCCTAGGAAACCATCACCAGAAATAATGGTTGCCACGTGAATCATAAGCCAATACGATTTTAGAACGGGTACCAAGTTTGTAATTTCAGGATTCACAAAATTCATATGTGCGACCAACATGGTAAAACCTGCAAGTAGTGCTGTTGCTCCCAAAGTGAATGGAGATTTCTTTGCAAATACCAATCCGGCTACAACCGTTGATGCAGCAATAAATACTATGGATTCATAGGCATTTGACCATGGAGCATGTCCTGCCACATACCAACGCATTCCCATACCAATCAGATGCATAACAAACCCTATAATCATCACAACCCAGGCTACTTTTGTTACCACATCTATAAGACGTGTTGGTTTAACCACATTAATAAAAGCAACAATGAGTAAGATAAATCCAACCATTAAGTAGAGTGGGAAAAGTTTGGTTAAAAGTCCTAATTTGTTATACCATATTTCTGTTTTAACCATCTCTTTTGAAGGCAAGACCTCAGAACCAAATGTTTTTTGATACACATTAATCAGCTTAATCGCTTGATTGAAGGTTGTCGTGTTTCCATCTTTTTGAATAGAGTTAACCCCATCAAAAAGATAAACGGTCATTTTACGTGCCAGTTCTCCCAATTCTTTTGGAAATTTAGACATCGCATCTTGTGGGTTCATCCACAAATTATTGGCATCTTTAGGAGCAGGATAAATTTTAAGCAGTGAGCCAGCATACACCATATAAGCAATATTAAGACGTTCATCAATTTTAATTAACTCTTTGTCATATTTACTCTTCTCTAATGGTTTTTTTCTCGCTGATTCTGAAATCTTCTCAGATAATTTATAACCACCTTCTTGACGAAAAAAGTCATTAAACTTTGCATATTTTGCATTTTCATTTAAGCCAATATCTTTGGCAATTTTAGGATGTCCTATTTGAATCATCTCCAAATTCTGAAAGAACGTGGGATTAACTGTCATACCTAAAAATATAGAGGTTGGATTGACCCCATAAATAGAACTTTTACCTGAGAGTTTAGAGACAATTTCATGTGCAAAAGTATCAATAGGTTTCATACGACCACCATGACTTTGCAACACAATCTCTCCAAACTGTTTAACACTCTCTTTGTCATTATAGGCTTGTAGTATTTTACTCTTAGCCTCGTCGAGTTTAGGTAAACCTTCTGCCTGTAGTGTTGTAGAAAAATTCAATGCAAAAAACAATGCCACAACAGCCGTAGTATTTTGAAGTTTTCTTGCACTTCGAAGTAGTTTTTGAAAACGTCCTTTTTTATCAAATAAGTTCCATATCATCCCCAAGAAGAGTAAAAAATAACCTATGTACGTTGGTAATGTTCCAGGATCATGATTCACAGATAAAATGGTTCCCTTTTCATCTTGATCATACGATGATTGGAAGAAACGATAATTTCTATGGTCGAGTACATGGTTCATATAAATTCTAAAAGGTCTACTATTTATACCTTCTTCTCTGTCAGTTAACTCTACATCACTGGCATAGGATGAAGGACTCATTGAACCAGGGTATCGTTCTAATTCAAAATCTATAAGTTTTATAGCGAAAGGTAAATTAATCACTTTTGCTCCCATTGTTAATGTTATATCTATTCCATCTAAAGTAACTCTTTGAACTTCACCTCTGTTTCCTGCATAAGAAAAAAGATTAACCTCTTTACTCTCTTTGCCAACACGTACCTGTAATGTTATCATTTCAGGTCGTCCACCTTTTGTTTTTAATGAATCACTTACATAAGTTATCAAGGCTTTTTCATGAACAGCTTTTAATACAATAGCATTCTTATTAAATTGATAGAGTTTTTTCTCTTCAAATGAGTTTGTCCCCACCGTTAAGTTTTGCTCTTCTCGTGTTATCATAGAAAGTGTTGTGATGGGAAAGCTATTGTCAACTTCTAATTTTCCCTCTTTATGATGAATTACAAAAGAAGGTTTAGCATATTTTTTCTCTTTTTTAGGCTCAAAGTCTACTATAAAACTTCCTGCATCATATGAGTCACCTTCCACGATACTCACCGGTCGCCCACTGCCTCCACTGGAAAGCATTAACTCTAAAATCATTGTTCCGTTTTGATCATCAACAAGGCGTTTCTGAGCAGCAGGTAAATAATTTACCAACTCAAAGCTAACTTCTTTTTCACTAATATTTAAACTCTTTTTAAAACTATTTTTTGTCATAGACGAGAGGAGCATTGGTTGTTCAAAGTATTGTTTTTCATCTGTACTTGCAACACCAAGTTGCAATATTTTAACATCTGATACCATGGTACTTGAACTTTGACCTTCACGAATACTCATAATACCTTCATAGCCAACATAACGGGTAACCGCTGCACCAATGGCAATTACTAAAAATGCCATATGAAAAATAAACACTGACATTTTATTTTTATAGCTTTTGTACTTAATAATATTATACATTAAAATCAATATAAAGTAGAGTAGAAAAAACTCAAACCATCGTGCATTATAAATCAAGGCTTTTGCAGTTTGTGTACCG